>ERZ837487.10-NODE-10-length-265181-cov-17.845251_pt1 | contig 265181 bp, 221 predicted proteins | sample MGYA00519911_ERZ837487 | MGnify/ENA primary metagenome ERZ837487 (study PRJEB31850, sample SAMEA3708818) | human gut metagenome | biome: human gut; feature: human-associated habitat; material: faeces | place: China | collected 2014 ... | reverse complement strand
TCACAAATCTTATATCAGTTTTTAACGTTTACACAAAACTTGAAACGGTCTCACATATAAAAATGTTTAAAACTACAAAAATCTGTGCCAGTTCTTCTGAAAGCAATCGAATTACCTGAAAAAATGGGTAAACTATCCCTCTGAAATTTGATTGAGTTATTTTGAGTTGTCAACAAATAATGAAAGATTATCACAGCCTGTATTGAAAAAAGGGTACTGAATCTACTATTTTTTTAACTTCTCATCTTGCCTTACAATAGTCTTGGGCAGGAATAATTTTGATTGCACCTTGGAGAATCTGCCCCCGTTTGTCAACGTAAATGTTTTGCCCTTGAGCACAGCATATTGTCGCACCTTTTATGATAGCACAAGTAGCAAAGTACGTATTATCTCGGGTAAATCTCCTGCCGCTTCTATGGTAAAGGAGTTGTTCTGTATGAAAGACCTTCTGGAAATTTCCTGTGGACTAGATGTCCACAAAGAAAAAATTGTTACGTGTATCCTAACTGGTCCACTGGGCAAACCAACTCGTTCTGAAATCCGTAAGTTTACTACATTGCTTCCGGATATGATAGCATTACGGGATTGGATTGTTTCTCAAAACTGCCATCATGTAGCTATGGAAAGCACTGGTATCCATTGGATGCTGATTTATGAAATATTGGAAGAGGCTTTCTCTGGAGATATTACCCTGTTCGTTGTAATGCGCGCCATATGAAAAATGTTCCTGGAAAAAAGACTGATATGCGGGCTTCTGAATGGATTTCTACCTTGCTTCGCGCTGGACTTCTGAACGGAAGTTTTATTGCCGAAAAAAGAATTCGGGAATTCCGCAATTTTTTAGGTGGCTAAACGATATATGGGGGAAAAAACTGCATTGCTCCAAATGAAAGTTGATAGAGAATTAGGAAGGTTATAGAAAAAACTGGCAAAAGGACGAAAGAGTGGGAAAAATGAATATGTTGGTTATTCTGACTTTTAAATTATTAGGTTGAACTAGAAGATTAGAACAAGCTACTTTGCAATCTTTAATATACAACCCAAAATGGCAACAATATATCTACTTATTCCTCATATCATACCCTCAAATTGGGCAGTATAATAGACACAGATGGGTAGGTGTTAGGGTGGATATACAAGGTAGAATACGTGAATTAATGGAAGAGCGCAGTTGGACGGAATACCGCTTAGCTAAAGAAGCAAATTTGTCGCATTCCACAGTGGCAAATATGTTTAACCGGAACAATGCGCCGACTTTTCCAACATTAGAAGCAATATGCAACGCATTTCAAATGACGTTATCTCAATTTTTCTGCGAAGATGGAAATCTAATTGAATTAACAGACGAAGAGAAAGAACTGATTTCAAGATGGAAACAGTTGAGCGCAGAACAGAGGAAAGTGTTATTGGAATTGATGGGTGTAATATAAAGCCTGCACGGTGTGAGTGTTAGGCTTTTTTTGTTGTATCAAAGATTAAAGTGGTGAGGAAATATGTTGAGGATAGGTATTTGTGATGACATAAGAGAAGAGGTTGAAAAACAGGAAAAACAGGTACGGCAAATTACATATCAGATAGGAATCCGGGCAGACATCAGAAAATGTTATTCAGGTATGGATCTTTTGATGGAAATAGAACTGAGCGGACAATTCGATATTATCCTGCTGGATATTGAACTTGGTGGGATGAATGGCATTGAGACGGCACGCCAGATCAGGGAGAGCGATGTAAATTGTAATATTATTTTCATCACGTCCTTTGAACAATACAGTAAGGAAGCAATCAGCGTACACCCCTTTGCATTTGTTGATAAACCTATTACATATGCACAAATGGAAAAGCTTATCAGTGATGTTTACGAAAAATTACAGATTGATGATAAATTTGCCTTTAAATCTAACAAAACATACTACAATATTAGTCTGAATAAAATTATGTATTTTATGAGTAAAAAAAGAATTACAAATGTATATTTTATAGATAAAATTTGTACATTTTATGGTAAAATGAATGATGTAGAAATAAATTTGAGGAAGAAGCAGGTGGACTTCTGGAGGATACATCATTCGTTTTGGTTAATCCGAGGTATATAGAAGAGTACCATTACGACAAAGTTGTTCTGCAGAATGGCATATCATTGGAAATCAGCAGAGCAAAGAGGGAGAATACACGTTTGATGTACATGAGGAAACTTGGAAAATAGGGAGAGAGAGAGGAAGGAAAATGACAATCGCATTAATATTGGTAGAAATATTTACAGTGATTATGCAGAGAAATGTATGTGAAAAAGCATTTGACCGAAAACCGGCAGGAACAGCGGTACAGGTCATGGTATGGGCAGCCTTTTATATTATTTCAAATGTGACTACATATTTTTTTGAATTGCCGTCATGGCTAAATATGGTAATTTTTTCAGTGTCCTTTTTTGGCGTTTTAACCTGGTTATATGAAGGTTCTATTAGAATCAAACTTGTGCTGGTTCTGTTTTTGTGTCTGATAGGAATGCTGTCAGAGGTGATGGTTTGCTTCATCGGAATTTTGTGCGGCATAGATATTATACATATGATGGGAAATACAGATGTCGCAATCATGTATACGATTTTATCAAAATTAGTCTGGTTTGTTGAAATCAAGATTGCGCTGCTGTTTTTGAAAAAGAATAAAAATATAGTAATCAGAAATATGGACTGGCTAGAGGTGTTTATTGTGCCGGTGAGCAGTATTTTTATTGTTATGGCGATGTTTGTACCATTGACAGATGAGTATGTATGGGCGAAATTGCTTGCATCCATATTGATATTGATTGTAAATCTTTTTACATTTTATAATTATAATGAATTACAGGAAAAAGCATTATATCAGGCGGAAAGGCAGTTCTTGACGCAGCAGGTGGAAAATTATGCGGTTCAGCTTCAGGAAATGAGTAAAACATGGCAGCAGGCACGGGAGTACCGTCATGATATGAAGCAAAGGTATCTTTTGATTGAATCCTATTTAAATCGAAATGAATATGAAAAGATACGGGAACTATATCAGCAAAGTGTAGAGACTTTAACAGAAGAGGATAATCTTTCAAAGACAGGAAATGTAACTTTTGACACAATAGTCAATTACAAGGCGGCAGTTGCGCAGAAGAACCATATAAACGTAAAATTGGATACCATGATTCCGTATGATATGAAATTAGAGGACGTCGATTTATACAGTCTGTTGGGAAATCTGTTTGATAATGCGATTGAAGCAGCTAGTAAAGTAGACATAGAAGAGCGAGAGATAAAACTGCTGGCAAAAATGTCTGGAAATAATTTGTATTTGGAAATGGAGAACCCCTATACTGGCAATCTGAGAAAACAGGGGCAGAATTATCTTACAACAAAAGGGGATAAGAATGAACATGGATTGGGGCTTAGAATTGTAGAAAATATTATCAACCGTCATAGCGGTCAAATGATTATAGATGATAAAGAGAATTATTTTAGAATAAAAGTGCTTCTTTATAATATTGGAAAATAGTATTAGAAATAAGAGCGACTGTCGTAATATGTGTGTTGCGGAACCCAAGTGTTGAAATCAAGCAGATTTTGGCACCTGTTTTTTTGCCTGAAAACAAAAAGTTACAAGTAACAATGAAGTTTTTTACAAAAATAGGGAGAAAAAAAGAAAGCCATATACTTTGGGATATACGCAGTAACCTACAGAAGAAAAATGGAGGAAAATGCAGCATATCCCAGTAAACATGAGAAGACTGATAAAAAGTACTGCTCAAAAAGCGGTGTATGAGATATGGAAGAAACAAGTAAAAAGGCAAATGCCAAAATGCTTGTTAATTTCATCATACACTGCTTTTTTTGTTTGACATAAGAGTGGCTCGCGAAGCGTGTCACTCGTTGTTTTTCATGAAGTTCATGAAGTGTAATATCCGGGCGCTGCCCTTTTCGATTTTGAAAATTTACAAAATCGGAAAGGAGCAAGTCAAAGATGGCAGAAAGAGAAAAATATTATATCGGATTGAACGGACAAATCTTTGAAGTCAGTAAGGAACTTTACGAGACATATTACAAAGGGCAGCGCAAGGAGAAATACTTTACCCATGATCTGAAGCAGGAACATACAAAGGTGGATAAGGAAACCGGAGAGATGATTGTCATTCCCAGCAGGGAAGATTCTTATGAGCGGCTTCTGGAAGCAGAGAAGCAGTTTGCAGAGGAAACGGAGAAAGTAGAGGATGTGGCAGTTCGGGCGGTCATGCTGGAGTAATTGAACGAAGCCTTACGTACACTTACAGACGAGGAGACAGCTATCATTCATGCCCTGTTCTACCAGGAGATCAGTGAGGTGGAACTGGCGAAAAAATTAGGAATAGCCAGAACAACCTTACAGTCACGAAAATATAAGATTTTAGAGAAATTGAGAAAATTATTGTAAACTATTGCCTCTTCATTTATTGGCTAAGTAGATGAAGGGGCAATAATCAGTTATATAATAAATCAGCAGATTCTTGATGGTAATTCAATTATAAATACAATTACCATGTTGAAAATATAAAGAATATGGCAACTAAAAATGTATGATTGCAGATATATATGCTAAATATTATTATATGTCTTATCTACAAAATAAAACAGGAGGTTTTTGCAATGCTTTTAAAAGAAGAAATCAATAAATATTTGAATTATTGTAAATTTCAAAAGGAACTTGATGATAAGACAATAAAGGCATATAAGGCGGATTTGGAACAGTTTATTACAGTAATAGGAGAAAATAATCCAGATAAAGAAATGCTGAATGCATATCTTGTATACCTTCACCGTATGTATAAGCAAAAAACAGTCAAGAGAAAAATTGCCAGCGTGAAGGCACTGTTTCATTATTTAGAGGAAGAAGAACTGATAGAGATAAATCCATTCCATAAAGTAAAGACAAAGTTTCGGGAGGAAGTGATTTTACCCAAAATTATTCCGAGAGATATTATAGAGCAGTTGCTGAATCATCTTTATAAGGAAAGAAGTATTAAAGAATATTCAGAGTGGCGTAAAAAAATCATTTTAAGAGATATCGCAGTAGTGGAGACGCTTTTTTCTACAGGGCTGCGCATCTCGGAATTGTGCCATTTGCAAAATAAATATGTAGACTTAAAAAACGGTGTGTTATGTATTCAGGGCAAGGGAGGAAAGGAGCGATATCTTCAAATAGGAAATAATGACGTACTGTCTATACTGAATGCCTACAAAAAGTACTTTGAAGATGAGATAAAGAAGCAGGGATATTTTTTTGTCAATCGTTATGGAAATGCGCTGTCTGAGCAATCAGCCAGGAGCATGATACATAAATATGCCGGTGAAATTCAGGCAGATATAAATATTACACCGCATATGTTCCGGCATTCCTTTGCGACCTATCTGATGGAGGAGGACGTGAATATCAGATACATACAAAAAATGCTGGGACATGCTTCGATTACCACAACGCAGATATATACATATGTAACGACTGAGAAGGAAAAAGAGATACTGCAGACAAGACATCCGAGAAATAAGATAAATATAGGAGAAAATTTCGATAATTTGGTATATTAAGATTGCTAAATATTGGGAAAGTTTGTATAATTAATATAGTAACGATAATTAGGAATTATGGGGTGGATTTCAGCATTCAAGTAGATAAGATGGAAGACACTCTAACGTTGTCTATTGGAAATACAACAGAATTTGGATATAAGATAATACACAATCAACCAACATTTCACTGGGAGGTTGCATTATAGAAAGTATGGAATTATTACTTTATCAATCAAAGGTTGTAGAAAAACTGATAAATAGAATACATGAAGATTACCATTATATTTTAATGACGGGAAAGTCTGGCAGTGGAAAAACATTTACGTTAAAGCAATTGGAAACTGAACTTAGTAGGGAACAATATCAAGTAATACTTTTTGAGGGAGACTATGAATATGACGATAGAGAATATTATCCCTTTAAAAAGGCTCTATTTTTACGAGAAGATTCTACAAAAAAAATCATTATTGGTGGGGTTGCCGAGGCATCTAAAGAAATCCCTGTTGCCGGTAATATTATTAGTTACATAATTAAATCTCTTGTTGAAAAAACAACAACACATAATTTGTTTTTGAACAACGAAGAGCAAAACATATTGGCGAAACTTCGACAAATTATAAAAAAACAGCATGTGGTATTAATTTTTGATAATATTCATTGGTGGGATAGACGTTCACTTCAATTATTAAAATTAATTTTAACAAATAAAGAAATTTTGAATCTTGATAAATTAAATAATTTTTCTATAGTTTTTTCTGTTACAGCAGACCAGCCAGCACTTCATACTGATCTTATGAATGATATCATTCATAATGTAAACTGTGAAGAAATTATATTTCCTGCGATAGGATTAATAGAGTTTAAAAATGCCTTGTTTAATGCGACATTGCAGAGCTTTTCGGACACACAGGTTAATTTACTTTATAATCTTGTTAATGGACATTTGCAAGTTTTTTTCGAAGTTATAAATGAGATAAATAATCATAGTTTCGATTTTAATGCTACATATGAGAACAATAAGCAATATTTAAGCACTGTATTAGAAAAAAGATTAAAAGAATTCGGTGCAGATAGCACTCAAATATTAAAAGCACTCGAATATGCATCCATAATAGGTATTACATTTTCTGTTTACGAGTTGCGTAATATTACTGAATCAACAGAAAATGAAATAAAAAAAATTATTGCTGACACCAGCAAACTTACAATAACAGAGCAAACGGAAACATTTGACTATATTAGGTTTTCTCACGATATTATCAGAGAGATATTTAAAACTAAGGTAGAAAAGTATCATACTGATTATTATAACTCTTTGGCGTTATGCATAAAAGAAATTAAACCAGATCAATATCTTAGAAGAGCAAGGTACAGTATTAAGTGTCTTAATACTGAAAATGCTGTAACACTATATATGTTAGAAGCAGTTAAACAAATGCGTTTATACGGTAAAGTTTTAAATACTATTTATGAAGAAATGTATCCACTAACGAATTCTACGCAGAGGGAATATCTCAAATTAATGCAAGAAGCTTATAATTTGTATTCAAAAAAAGAGTACAAAAAAGCAAGTTCTACGCTGAATTTAATATTGGACATATTTCCAGTTGAAGTTTTAGCAGAAAGAGATATTTTGAAAATTCGGTGCTTTTCTAAAACAATGGCTTCCAACGAAATTCAGGATATTATTGTTAGGGCAAATGATATTAGAAAAAATAATACATTTAATGGAGAGAAAGATATATGGGAGCGTTACTCACAAGTCGTTATGATCGGTTTTGCACATTTAGGTGAAATCAAACTTGCCAGGGAAATTGAGAGTGACACTCTTCGTAGTCTGTCAGAACGTTTAAATTATGATGATACTGCTAATAAAAGATTGAATATCATTAAGCGAGTATCAAATTCCATACACAATATTGATGTTTCAGCAGTTTTTGTAAAAGATGCTTTCGTTTATTTTGGAAATAGTTTATCCGGCATAAGAGATATAAGACAATATTATATTTGTTTAGGAAACTATACTACTATACTTATAAATCAAGGAGCTTTTGAGGAAGCTTACAACATTGCAGTTTGTGGATTTGAAATTGAACGAAATAATAGAGATATCGACTTTCCGAGAATACAGTTAATCAGAAACAATTATATATTAGTAGGGTATTTATCTAAAAACTTAAATGAGGATACTTGTATTCAACTTTATGAAGACATGCTTTTGGAAATGCCTATAATATCAGAAAGATTATTTTATAATTCAAATCTTAGCATATTTTGGGCTTTAAAAAATAATCCACGGAAAGCATATGACATTTTGCATAATGAGGCTCTACTCCATTATGACATGCAAGAAAAGGAAGGGCTATATCAATACCGAGTAGTTACTAATACAGCAATATATCAGTATCTATTAGGAAAAACGGATGCTGCTTTGCAGCAATTAGATAGTATTAAAGACCTGACCAAACGTCTTATAAATGGTTCATATTTTTCCAAAAAAAATGATTTACTTATCCAATTAATGAAATCGGGGACAGTAAGCACTGGAAAAGAATGGATTAAAGTGTTGTTTGCAATACAGCCAACTTATCAAGATTTGGCATGGAAATATTTTGGATTAGGATATGCTTTTATGGCTGTTTGCAATTGGGATATGTCAGAATAAAAAGGTACAGCAGAGCTATTATTGTTTATCAATAAATATTGACAATAATTAGTTATCTGCGTACCTTTCTTTTTTATTTCTTAAGCATTCTCTTGATTTGTTTAATATAATAAATTATAGCTGTTTTTATATTTCGATCTTCCGTTTTATATTGTTTTCCAATATGAATATCTTGGGAGCTTCTTGGTATGTATTCGTTGTTCTGATACTTTTTTATAATTTCAACTAATTTATTTATTGCTAATTTTTTTGTTTTACAATACAAAGTCTCTGGATTATCATTGGATAAAATTATTGGATGCACAATTTCTATGATATCTCCAGTGTCAATCCCGGTGTCTATATAATGGATTGTATTCGCTATATGCCCCCAATCATCATTTAAGTATGCAAAATATATGCAATTGTTTCCTCTATAATATGGTAAATAACCACCATGCACATTTATAATATCCGCTTTGCAAGCATCTATTATTTTTTTGTTTAATATAGATGTACCCATAACAATACATAGTTTGCAAGGATTTTGATTTAATAGTTTAACCACATAGTCTGAATTAATATTTGCCACATTTATAATGTTGCTATTAAGAATTCCCTCATACTTAAAATAATTAATTCTATATTTGTTATATCCTCTAATTTCTCTTGAAAACCATTGGTATCTGTTACAAATATAACGATAGTATTTTTTGTTGAAAATCAATCGTTTTCGTTGATATTTTCCAAGCTCACGTATAACTATATTAACTGTAAATGCATTTTCCAACGTATGGATTAAATAATCATATTGTGATCCATCAGTTGTGAGTATATTAATTGTAAAATCCGAGTTTTTCATATCCGAACGATTCCCTTAAAGTATGACCACTTTTAATAAGACCTAACGAAATAAGTGTTTCTAACATTTGAGTATAATTCAAACCATTTTCAGAAAAAGCATAGTAAAATGACATACCTTTTGTAATGTGTGGATTAGTCGCAATATCTGTCACATATATGTTGTTATTATAGTCAATTCTATAATCAACCCGTCCAAACCCGGTAATTCCCAATAACTGTACTACACGCTTTGTACATTCTTCAAGTTTTACAGATATTTCCGGTTGTGCTTTTTCAAAATTGTAAAATCCAAATTTCAAATCTCTTCTGATATTGTAGTCTAAAATCTGATTTCCTAAGTCTTTTTGATTGTCTACTGTAATACCGACTGGAAGTACAACTTCTGTTTCAGTTCCAATAATAACGGGTACTTCGACCTCAAAACCTTCAATAAAGCTTTCTACTATTACGGACTGATTAAATTGGCTCGCAAGGTTTTTGATAAAAGAATCCTTGGTACAATCATAAACAAATATGTTATCTGATGTCAGACCAATACTAGAAGTTTCATAATTTAATTTCACAATTACCTTTTCGCCTTCATTTGGGTGTTTATCTAATAGCCATCCCTCATTGGGAAGATACAAATAATCATTTGTTGTTGGTAATCCGTTTGATTTTAGAATACAGTTGCAATGATATTTGTTTCTAGCTAAACTTACAACATATGGATTACTATTTGTGTGGCATAATCCATAAAGATCGCAAAATGCAGGTATTAGAGATTTACGTCCGATAGCAGTACCTTTTTGAGCTGTATTAATCACAATTGGATATTTTGAATCATTGCGGTAGTAATTGTTGGTAATATAATTTTTAATAAAATCCATTTCGTCTATAAAACACACTGTTTCAAAACCACTATTTCTTAAAGATTCAACAATTAATTCTTGCTGATTTAATGAAAGGTATTCGGAAACAACAGATGTTCCGCTATAATCTGAAAAATTATCAGTTTTTTCCCGTATATTAGATACGAGAAATATTTTTATTTGTTCTGCCTTATTATGTGCTTCTTTGTATATTTCCTTATATTCTTTTAACATTTTATCATCCTTTCGTTACAAAAGTATAATTGCGTATTGTATTCCATCTCATCTACTTGATTGCTGAAATCCACCCGATAATTCCTAATTATCGTTACCATATTAAAATAAAATGAAAATTTTTTCGGCAGGCCCCTTTACCTAGCGGCGAATTAGGTGAAGGGGTTTTCTTTTGTCTAAAATATTCCCCTTTTACTGCACTTTGACAACTTCATATCTGTGCATCAGGCACACATCCGACCGGCCGGAGAGCCGGAAAGCACAAGTCAGGGTACGCCATGACGGATCAGTGTGAAAAGAACCGCACTATCCTGAGCGGGAACTACCTGTGGCTTTACTGCCCATGGTGGGGCAGGATGCGATGATACCGGTCGGAGATAATGATACTTCCACGCCAGTGGCCCGCATAAGTGACGGGAAAATGCACACCCACGTTTGAAAAAGAATGTGGGCGGCTTTTATGATGCCTGCTTACCGGCAGGATGGCTGATGCACCTTTTTATAAAGCAGTAGAAATCATGGGCTGGATGGAAGCTCATTTTTGTTAGTAAAAAGCCAAACCGATACCTTCCAGCCTATTCCTGTGCTGCTTTATGGCACTAAGAAATTTTAGGAGGCGTAACGATGGCAAAGAGTGCAGAAGAATTATTAATTTATTTGATGAGATTTTACCGAAACATGGAATGAATCTGAGGGTAAAACAGAAAGAACTTTCTCTTGAAATGCTCCGGGCATTGCAGGAAAACAAACTGGCTTTATGTGAGGCGGAAGTGGGGACAGGAAAAACTCACGCATATATCCTTGCACTGACGGTACATAACATTTATTCAGATAAGAAGATTCCGGCAGTCATATCCACATCCACCATAGCTTTGCAGAAAGCATTGACAGAGGAATACATACCGCAGATATCTGGGATCCTTTTAGAACACCATGTAATTGACAAACCATTATCTTTTGTGGTGCGGAAAGGAAAACGGCATTATGTCTGTGACTCCAGATTGAAGATATATGAGACATCCATAAAAAATTTGCAGAGAGAAGTGGATGCCAATCTGATACTGGAACTGGCAAGGCTTGGGGAGCAGGAATTTGACAGGATTGATTTGGATGATGCCGTGCTGACACCCTATGTAAAAGGCAGAATCAACGTGTTTTGCTGCAATAAGTCATGTCCTTATTCGCTTTTATGTAGATTTATGAATTTTAAGAAAATTCGGGATATGGGGCAATGGTGTTTGATGAGTCCCACAAGCTGATAGATGCCGCAAGACAGATGTACAGCACAGTCTGGGACGAGCAGGATGCTGAATTTATCGTGGGTTTGAGTGAAGTGAACAGAAGAACCACAGGCATGGATGAACTTACTGTATTGCGGAGTCAGCTTGCGGAATATAACAGACAGATATTTGGCAGACTGGCGGGAGATTTAGCAGGAAACCACACCAGAGAGGGAGGCAGGATTGAAATAGTGATAGGTTCCATGGAAAAAATTTATATGAGGCACATGGCAAAGGCTTTAGAGCAGCTTCCCTTATCCTATCAGGAAAACAGCGGACAGAAAATGCGGATGCAGGGCCTGAAAAAACGTTGTCAGGAGCTGACGGACAAGCTGACCGTATTTCTAAACAGCGGAAATGCAATCTGCTGGATGGAAAAGAGGGAGAACGGCAGGCTTGCCCTGTGTGCGGTTCCAATGGAACTGGAACAGGTTTTATTCCGTGACATCTGGAGCAGACCGATACCGGTTATTATTACGTCCGGCACAATGTCAGTCTGGGGGGATTTTGGGCACTTTAAGAGAATGACAGGGCTTTCCTTTGCAGCTTTATCAAGAATCATGGAAACCAGCAAGCCCTCACCCTTTGATTTTCAGAGTAACGGTCTGCTCTATATACCGGAGCGTATGCCGTTTCCGAATATCTGGGATGACAGTTACATACAGGCGGTCATGGCGGAAATATTGCAGATAGTGTCTGCCACTCATGGGCATACCCTGATCCTTTTTACATCCTATTGGCTCATGGAAAGGGTGTTCTATGGTCTGAAGGAGCAGCTTTCTGATTATCCGTTGTTTCTTATGGGCAGAGGCAGACTGGATGTAATAAGTAGCTTTAGAAGAAGCGGAAACGGAGTGCTGTTTGCCAGTGACAGTGCCGGAGAGGGAATTGACCTTGCAGGGGATATCCTTTCCAGCCTAATTGTAGTAAAACTGCCGTTTCCCGTGCCGGATCCGGTCATGGAATACCAGAGAAACCAGTATGAGGACTTTGATTTATACCGCAGGGACATCATTATCCCGGAAATGCTGATTAAACTCAGACAGTGGTTCGGGCGTGGCATCCGCAGGGAACAGGACACGGCGGTATTTTCTATCTTAGACAGCAGGGCATCCCTGCGTGGCAGATACCGGGCAGAAATTCTGAATACCCTGCCGACCATGCCGGTCACGGACAGGCTTATGGATGTGGAAGACTTTATTATAAGGAAGAAAACAGACAGTTATTTTATGGATAAGGAGTGGGAAGAAGAATGAAAATCGTGTTGATCGTTGTGGGTGCTGCAGCAGGCCCCCTTGCTGTTATGTTTCTGGCGGCCTGTATTGCAGTTGCTGGGGCTATAGAATGTATGAGAGCATTGGAAGAAATAACAGGGATGTAGTGCTGTGAAAAATGCTATAGCATAGGACAATCCGGTAAAAGAATAGACTTAGATAGCAGCAAGATTATGCTGTCTGGAAAGGAGAGAAGCCTTGGAACTGACAAAGGAAAGACTTGAAGAAATGGCTGCCGTGGATATAAGGACGGTAGATATTTCCACTCTGACTGATTTGAGGGACATAGAGATTGATACATCCCTGCCTGTGGAGAAGAAGCTGGATGCGTTTGCAAGGCAGACGAACAATGTCTATGTCAATCGGATCGGTGATTATGTAGTTAAGGTCAGGTTCCAAAAAGACGGAGCCAGCATAGATGATAAAATGGCGGAATATCTGCAAAGGTTATCCGAAATTCATATTTGAAAAATTTATATTTGGATTGAAAAATCCTCTTATCTATGCTAACCTAATATCAGGACAAATCAGCGTAACTCCTGATTTTATGGAATGGAAAAGCCACCGGCTTCCCCCTAACAAAAAAGTCAGGAGTGATAACATGAAAGAACAATCTAAATTCTTTGCCGCCATGTATCTGCGTCTTTCCAGAGATGACAATGTGAAAGCGGAGCATGATGGCAACGCCATGATAAATGGTGTATCTAAAGCCGAAAGCAACAGCATAGGAAGTCAGAGGGAGTTGATCCGTTCCTTTTTAAATGAACAGGAGGATATTGAACTCTATGACATTTATGTAGATGATGGCTTTTCCGGCAGTAATTTCGACAGACCAGAATTTAACAGAATGATGAAAGATATTGAAGCGGGCAGGGTTAACTGCGTGGTTGTGAAAGACCTGTCCCGTTTTGGGCGCGATTACATTGAAGCCGGGAGGTATCTGGAAAAGATATTCCCGGTTCTTGGTGTGCGTTTCATTGCCTTAACTGATCATTACGACAGCATATCGGCAGACACCGGAGAACGCCAGATCGTGATTCCGGTCAAGAATTTTATCAATGATTCTTATTGCCGGGACATTTCCACCAAGGTAAAAAGCCAGCTTGCAGTGAAACGGAAAGCCGGGGAATGCTTATCACCTTTTGCCGTATATGGCTATCGCAAGTCTCCGGAGAATAAGAACAAGCTGGTGGTGGATGATTATGCGGCAGAGATTGTACGCAGGATATTCCGGTGGAAAATTGAGGGAATGGCGGTGTCTGCCATTGCAAAGAAGCTGAACGAGCTGCACATTCTTTCCCCGAAAGAATATAAAAAGTCTACGGGGCTTAACTACCGGGGCGGGTTTACCGGCGGCTCCGGTTCACAGTGGAGCAGTTCATCGGTGAAGCGTATCCTGACCAATGAAGTTTATCTGGGGCACCTGCTGCAGGGCAAGACAGAGAAAGTCAATTATAAGGTGAAAAAGAGTGTTGAGAAACCAAAGGAAGAATGGGTGCGTGCGGAAAATACCCATGAGCCTATTATTTCAGACAGTGATTTTGAAGCGGTACAGAATCTTCTTCAGACGGACGGACGGGTAAGCCCGGAAAGCAAAAGCTTAAGTCCATTCATGGGACTTCTGTTTTGCGGGGACTGCGGAGAACAGATGGTGCGGCGCAGAGTCCGGTATAAGGAATCCAATAAGGTGTACTATATCTGTTCCACAAAAAACCGGGGCGAGGGATGCAGCCGCCACAGCATAGAGGAAAATACTTTAAAGGAATTGGTGGGCATTGCGGTTCGCAGATATGCCAATGACTTTTTAGCGCAGAGTAAACTTTTTGAACAGGCGAAAGAAAAAGAGACAAATCTGGAAGCAGTTGCGGGATGCCAGAAGGAGCTTACGCGGCTGAAACAGGAGCAGGATAAGTATTACGGTCTCTGCGCAGGACTCTATGACGATCTAAGGCAGAATGTCGTAACAAAGGAAGAATTTGAACGTCTGCACAAGGAGTTTCAGCGCAAGGCACAAGAACTGGAGAAAGCACAGGAACAGCAACAGGACATGATACGGCGGATGCTGCAGAAAGGTGTAGTCAGTGCTTCAAGGCTGGCAAAATTTCAGGATTCCCTGAAGCTTGCTGAAATTGACCGGCATACTTTGACGAGTCTGGTAAAGCGCATTTATGTGTTCGAGGATAAAAGACTTGAGATAGAGTTTTATTTTCGGGATGAATACCGGATCATGCAGGAATATGTCACTGCACTTTCGGGGCAGGAAAGCGGCAGGGAAAGGAGTGCATGAGTATGGGAAGAACATCAAAGAGGCAGTCAGCGGGAAAAGGTTCGGACACACCCGCGAGTGCTGCTAAGAATCAAAAGAGCAGGCAGTATAAGGCTGGTATTTATGCCAGACTCTCCGCAGATATAGACAAAAAAATTTGCAGGCAAACTTCAAAGAATGAATCAGTAGAGGTACAGATAGAGATTGCAAAGAAATTCATTGAGGAATGGAACGGAAAACATACGGATAAAATCGAAGTTGCAGACTGTTATATCGACTTGGGAAAGACGGGAACCAATTTTAACCGGGGTGCGTTTCAGCGGCTGATGCAGGATGTCCGCATGGGAGACATTAACTGTGTGATCGTAAAAGACCTGTCCCGTTTTGGCAGAAATTATCTGGAAGCCGGAAATTATATTGAGAAGATTTTCCCATTCCTTGGTGTGCGTTTCATAGCAGTGGCGGATGGCTTTGATACCGGGGCAGGCGGCAATGAAACGAAACAGATGGTATCGGAAATCAAGAATCTGGTAAATGATATGTATGCTAAGGATTTTTCCGTGAAAGCGAAAGCTTCTCTGGCACAGAGAAGAAAAGAAGGCTCCTATGTGGGCGGTCCTGCACCTTATGGGTATAAGGCAGTCTGGGAGGGCAAAGTACGCAGGCTGATACCGGATGAAAATACGGAGGAGATTGTCAGATACATTTTTCAGAAATTTATTGAGACGGAAAGCTATACGGCAGTTGCGGATGATCTGAACACTCGTAAGATCAATCCGCCGGCGGTCTATCACAAAACGGGAGAGGTCTACTGCCCACCGGATGCAGCTTACAAAGGATGGGATAAAAGTGGTGTGGAACGCATTATTAAAAGTGACACTTACGCTGGAAAGCTGGTACAGGGAAAGACCAGCATTACTGCAAGGGATGAAAATAACCGCATTCACAAGCCGGAAGATGACTGGGTGGTAAAAGAAGAAGCCCATGAGCCGCTGATCACGCCGGAGATTGGGAAGGAAGCGGCCGGAGTAAGGAAGAAACTGCGGGAGCAGACAAAAAGCCATGCTCATCCAACGGAAGGTTGCCCAATCGGAGAAAATATTTTTGACAAGGTGCTGTACTGCGGCGTATGCGGGCGGAAAATGACAAGACACAGCTATGTGAAGCACTATGCAGATGGCAGCAGGATGCGGATAGATGGATATTTCTGCTTAAACGGCGGGGCGACCAAGACGGATAGTTGTCCGTCCTCTAACCGTATCCCCCAAAATGTGTTGACGGATATTCTTTTTTCACTGTTAGAAAAAGAGTTTGATACCAGTCTGAAAAAAAAGAGAATATATCTGGATAAGGCAGGAGAAATCATCCGGCAGAAAAAGCAGGAGCTGGAGCGGAGCCTTCGATCCGTAACTTACGCAAAAGAAAGACTTGCAGAGGAAGAAAGTGATAAGTATATGGCATACCGCATGGGCAATCTTTCACAGAAAGACTATGTGGAGTATAAGATGTGCAAAGAAAATAGGCTGCGGGATTTGGAGAAGCAGGAGAAGAACTTCAGAGAGCAGGAAGTAAGCCTTGAGCGTGACGGAGAAACCTATCTGAAAGCAGTCCGTGCATTGATAAAACTAAAGAATGAACAGGTACTTACCAGGGAGCTTATTGAATCGCTGATAGATAAAATCTATGTGTATCCGGGGAAAAGGGTGGAAGTCTTATTTACATACAGTGATGCACTGGTGGAAAGGCAGGTGAAAAAATGACAGACAGCAGGAAGATTGCAATCTATCTCCGCCTTTCCATAGAGGATGATGCCCTGGACGGTAAAGCTTCCACAGAGCAGCGGGAAAGCAACAGTATTTCCAATCAGCGGAAAATGCTTTTAGATTATATCAGAAATGATGCTGAACTAATGGGACAGGAGGTTGCAGAATTTTGTGATGACGGTTTTTCCGGTACGAATATGGACAGACCGGGGCTGCAGGAAATGTTAAAACAGGTAAAGCAGAGTAAAATCAGTTGTATTCTGGTAAAGGATATGTCCCGGTTTGCAAGGGATTACATAGAACTGGGTGATTATCTCAACCAGATTTTCCCCTTTATGGGAGTGCGGTTCATTGCCGTAAATGACCATTATGACAGCAGGGAGCATGAAGGAAGTACCACCCCGCTGGATACTGCTTTCCAGACGCTTCTCTATGACCTTTACAGTAAGGATATATCGGTCAAAGTAAAAACATCATTTCAAAATAAATGTGCAAATGGGGAATATGTATTCGGACAGGTTCCTTTTGGTTATGCCAAGAGTGAAATTGAAAAAAATACGGTGATTGTCAATGAAAAGGAGGCAGAAATCGTCCGCCATATCTTCTCATTGGCAGAAAAAGGAATGAGCAGTACGCAGATAGCAAAGGAGCTGATTGCCAAGCAGACGCCGACTGTTACACAGATGCGTCATCCTGAGAGGAAAATGGAAAGGGAGCATCATACATGGAGCAATACGGCAGTGAGGAGAATCCTGAATAATCGTTTCTATCTGGGCGAAATGGCTTACGGTAAATCAGTCCGCAAGTCTGTTGGAAGTAAAAACGGGATTGCTGTGCCAAAGGAGGAGTGGAAAGTAATTACGGATCATCACGAGCCGCTGGTAACGCCGGAGGTATTTGCACTTGCATCTGCTTACCGCCCGGAACAGTCCACGAAAAGGAAACGGGAAAAACACCCACTGACAGGGAAAATATATTGTGGCGGGTGTGGATATGCGATCAACTATAAACCGCAGAGAAACAATGGTAAGATGCCAAATCATTTCTGGTGCAGGAAACATTCCCTGCTGCAGATACCGGACTGCTGTACTTATTTTAGGGCAGACATTCTGGAAGAGATTGTGTTGACGGAATTGTACCGGGAGTTGATGCGCCGTGGAGATTTGATAAAACAGCGTGAGAGTCTTGAACAATTTCAGAAAGAAGAATGGAACAGGCTGAATAAAGAGCTGGGTAATTATCAGACGCAGTATCGGAGTTTGCAGACAGAGAAAGATACATTGTACGAAAACTATGCTGTAAAGCAGATAGAAGCCGGAGAATACCGCAGCAGGGCGGATGGAATTGCTTTACAGATGCAGGAGCTGTCACGTAAAATAGAAGAAACAGAGCTTGCATTTGGCAGGTTTACGGAGGAATACAACCGACCGAAACAGGATATAAAAGAGATTATCCGGTTTTCTCAGATGGAAAAGCTGACGCAGGAAGCGGTGGATGTATTCATTAAAAAGGTTATCATATACAGGGATAAGAGAGTAGAGATTGAATGGAATTATGCTTTTGGGGAGGAGTAAACCTCCCCAAAGCAACTTGACACTAATTTACCACCAATTCACTCTGACTTGACACTAACTTACCATAACCCCAACGAAGTTATGCGGCTTTCAGCTATTTTGACTCAAAAAAGTTGTTGACATTAACTTGACATAAGAGGGCTGGGGTGCACTCTGCGTAGCACAGAGTCTGCCGGGGTGACACAGGAGGTTTTGGGAAGGGAGACCAGTATGAATGTAACATTTATTTTACTGGGGATAATCGGGGTAGTATATGGGACACTGTTAGTTGGAATCGAATTTCGGAAATGGCGTGCGCGCATCCATTGCAGGGTGCCTGTGGATGCGGTATTTGAGAAAACAGTGACAAAGAAAATGGGCGATCGTGTCAGAACGTATGCGCTGTTTTCCTATTATTATCAGGAGAAAAAATTCCGCCAGTGCACGATGGAGAGGATTACGCGGAAAGAAAAAAAATCGCTGGAAAAAGGAAAAATTTATACGATCCGGATTAATGAGGAGAATCCAAAAAAACTGTGTTATCTGCGGAAAAATTTTCAGATGGAAGATCTGCTGACCTTTATTTTAGGCATGGCGTTCTGGCTGAGTGGTATTTTTTATCTGATCGGTGAATTTGTTTTTTTTAAATAAGTTGCCGAAAACGGATTTTTGTTTATAATAGAGATAAGGGCACTTTGACGTGCTACCGTGTGATAGTAACGGGATATAAAATAACAGATCTGTCTGAGGGACGTGAGGTTTGTTATGATAAAAATATCGAAGCAGCACGAGAAAAATGAAATGAGGAAAATACAGATGACAGAAAAACAGGAATTCTGGGATATTTACAATGAAAAAAAAGAGCGCACCGGCAGAACGATGAAACGGAATGACTGGTGTTTAAAGGATGGCGAATATCATCTGACCGTACTTGGCGTGATAAAAAGAACGGATGGACGTTTCCTGATCACCAAACGTGTTATGACAAAAGCGTGGGCACCGGGCTGCTGGGAGGTTTCCGGCGGTGCTGCGATGGCGGGAGAGGATTCTAAGACTGCAGTACTCCGTGAGATCAGGGAGGAGACCGGACTGGATGTTGCTGCGTGGGATGGCGGATATCTGTTTACCTACCGTAGAGATAATCCGGGAGAAGGGGATAACTATTTTGTGGATGTGTATCGTTTTTCTGCTGATTTTGACGAGTCAGATATCAAGCTCCAGGAGGAAGAAACAGATGGATATCTGTTTGCTTCCGCTGAGGAGATCAAAAAACTTGGGGAGGAAGGAAAATTCCTTCATTATGACAGCATCAGACAGGCGTTTGTTTAGTCGATAATGTGGTGGTTTAACCATTTCCTTCCGTGGAAGCGTATCGAAAATACGATGGCGCGGAGCGTCCAGTCGGCAAACATACCGATCCAGACTGCAATCGGGCCAAATCCCCAAACACGGCAGAGATAGACACAAAGGCTCACACGGCAGAGCCACATGGTGCAGCAGGAGGTGATCATGGAGAATTTGACATCTCCGGCTGCACGCATGCCGTATGCCGGGATAAAAGATAATACCCAGGAGATCGGTTTGGTAATCGTGATAAAGATGACCATTTTAAAACACAGGTCAGCACTTTCCGCTTCCATGCCGCCTAACAGGGTGATTGGTTTTGTCAGGGCAAGCACAGTAAGACAGCTGATCACGATCGCTGCCTCGGCGAGCCAGGAAAGTTTTTTGATGTAATAAATGACCTCGTCTTTTCTGCCGGCACCGAGACACTGTCCAACCACAGTCATCAGTCCAATGCCGACACCGATTGCGGCGACACCGTTTAGATTTTCGAGGATATTTGTCATTGCCTGTGCAGCGATGGCGACGGTTCCAAGTGTGGAGACCGTAGACTGGATCGCGAGTTTACCGAACTGGAACATACTGTTTTCGATCCCGGACGGGATGCCGATGAACAGTATTTTTTTGATGAGTGAAAAATCAGGACGGATTGCGGCATAATTTTTAATAAAGATCGGTTCCTCTTCACTGCGCAGCTTGTAGATCACGACAACAGCGCAGAAGATGCGGGATACGAGGGTTGAAATTGCGGCACCCTCCACGCCCATCCCGAAAACAAAAATCAAAATAGCATTTCCACCGATGTTTAAGAAATTGGAAATGATGGAAATGATCATTGGTTCCCTGCTGTTATTCTGGGCGCGCATGATCGAGGCCCCGGCATCATACAGTCCGATAAAAGGAAAGGATAACAGGGTAAATAGAAAATAAATTTGAGAATTTGTCATGACATCTGTCTCCACGGCACCGAAAATGGCGTGAAGCAGCGGACCACGGAATAAAAGGCAGATGGCAGACAATGTCACGGAAAAAACGGTCATGACAAAAAGCACCTGTCTGGCCGATTCATTGGCAGCTTTTTTGTTGCTGCTCCCAAGATACTGGGAACACAGGATCGCACCTCCTGCAGCGAGTGCGGAGAGTGCCTGAATGACTAAAATATTGATGGAATCCACGAGGGATACTGCAGAAATGGCGGCAGAGCCGACGTTGCTGACCATCATTGTGTCGGCAGTTCCCATCAGGGAGGAAAGCAGCTGCTCAACGATGATCGGAACCAATAGTTTCCGCAGATCCTGATTGCTGTATAAATGTGCATCAGATGTACTCGTTTTCGTAAAGATCTTATTTTTCACACCAATCTCCATATCTATATGATTTTTTGAAAGACAAATTTCTTCCTTATATATTTTCCGAAGGTTATTCTAGCACCTTAGTCACGGTTTTTCCATAATAATAAAAAAATAATTCTTTGTTTTTTCATGGAAACAGTGTATAATCGATAAAGATTATCAATATCAACACGAAGGATAAAGAAAAATGACGCTAAAAGAATTAGAAATCGGAAAAAGTGCTGTGATTAAAGTAGTCGGGGGAGAAGGGGCATTAAGACAGCATTTTTTAGATATGGGAGTAATACCGGGGGCAGAGGTAACCGTCATTAAATTTGCACCGATGGGAGATCCGATGGAACTGCAGATTCATGGATATGAGCTGACACTGCGGCTTTCGGATGCGGAGCAGATTGAAATTGAACTGATCAGTGAGCGTTCGCGCAGACATGAGGGCGCAAAAAATATCAACAAATCGGTACATCCGGGACTTGGGGAAGAAGGAAAGTACCATGTGAAGGGAGACGGAAAGCCGCTGCCGGAGCAGGAAAAGCTGACCTATGCACTTGTCGGGAACCAGAACTGCGGAAAGACAACACTGTTTAACCAGTTGACCGGTTCTAACCAGCATATAGGCAATTTTCCGGGAGTGACGGTCGACAGGAAAGACGGAGCGATAAAAGGTCATCCAAACACGTCGGTAACCGATCTGCCAGGCATTTATTCAATGTCACCATACAGCAGTGAGGAGATCGTTTCGAGGAATTTTGTGCTTGAAGATAAGCCGAAAGCGATGATCAATATTATCGATGCAACCAACATCGAGCGCAATCTGTACCTGACGATGCAGCTTTTGGAGATGGATATTCCGATGGTCATTGCATTAAATATGATGGATGAGATGACCGGAAACTCTGGTTCTGTGGATGTCAATGGCATGGAGGCAATGCTTGGTGTGCCGGTTGTCCCGATCTCAGCGGCAAAAAATGAAGGTGTGGATGAGCTGGTACGTCATGCGCTTCACATTGCAAAATATCAGGAACGTCCGGGAAGGCAGGATTTTTGTGATGAGAGTGACTTTGGAGGAGCCGTGCACCGCTGTATCCATGCAGTTTCGCATCTGATCGAGGACCATGCGAAAGAAGCGCAGATACCGATCCGTTTTGCAGCTTCGAAAATCATTGAAGGGGATCATCTGATCTTAGAAAAACTGCATCTGGATGAAAATGAAAAAGAGGCGATCGAACATCTGATCGTTCAGATGGAAAAAGAGCGTGGACTTGACCGGAGTGCAGCGATCGCAGATATGCGTTTTACCTTTATTGAAAAAGTCTGTGAAAAGACAGTAGTAAAACCCAAAGAGAGCAGGGAAAGGATACGAAGCGAGAAAATTGACCGTATCCTGACCGGAAAATATACGGCAATCCCTTGTTTTATCGGTATCATGCTGATCGTGTTTTATCTTACGTTTCATGTAATAGGAGTGGGACTACAGAATCTTTTACAGATGGGGATTGATGCGCTGACAGCAGCAGTGGATCAGCTCCTTTCTGCTGCAGGTGTCAATGAAGTGTTGCATGACCTTATAATTGATGGTATTTTTACAGGAGTTGGAAGCATTTTAAGTTTTCTGCCAATCGTTGTGACATTGTTTTTCTTCCTGTCTCTGATGGAGGACAGTGGATATATTGCCCGTGTTGCATTTTTTATGGATAAGTTATTACGAAAGATCGGACTCTCTGGAAGAAGTATCGTTCCGATGCTGATCGGTTTTGGCTGTACGGTTCCGGCAGTAATGGCGACACGTACACTGCCAAGTGAGCGTGACAGAAAGATGACGATTCTGCTTACACCATTTATGAGCTGTTCGGCAAAACTTCCGATCTATGCGTTTTTCGTCAGCGCATTTTTCCCGGAGTATGGAGCACTTGTGATGTGTGCACTGTATTTAGGCGGAATTGTGATCGGTATTTTGGTGGCACTGCTTTACCGCAAGACACTGTTTCGCGGGGATGCGGTTCCGTTTGTCATGGAACTGCCGAATTACCGTCTGCCGGGGTTAAAAAATGTCATGCAGCTTTTATGGGAAAAAGCAAAAGACTTTTTACAGAAAGCGTTTACGGTTATTTTCCTTGCAACGATCTGTATCTGGTTTTTGCAGAAATTTGATATCCACTTTAATATCGTGGCCGATTCAAAGGACAGCATGCTTGCGCTGATATCGAACGGCCTTGTACCGCTGTTTGCCCCGTTGGGACTGGGGGACTGGCGTATCTGTACATCCCTGATCAGTGGTGTGATGGCAAAGGAGAGTGTGATCTCAACGCTTGAGATTTTATTTGGAGGTAATGTGCAGGCAGCGCTATCTGATGCGGCAGCAGCATCACTTCTGGTATTCAGTCTGCTTTATACACCGTGTGTTGCGGCACTTGCGTCAATCCGCCGTGAACTTGGAAGAAAATGGGTGGCAGGTGTGATCGTATGGCAGTGCCTTGTCGCCTGGGTGGCAGCATTTCTCGTGCACGGGCTTGCTCTGCTTTTCTAAGAAAGTGGATTGCAGTCTGTGTGAGACTGTATTAATATATGGTATAGAAAAGGCGAGAATGAGGCAGTAGTGTGTAAATGTCTCAGAAAAGAGGAGTTGTATGACGGAGAAAAAATTTGTGGCACTGACCTTTGATGACGGACCGACACCGGGAATTACGGATCAGGTATTGGATGTGCTTAAGGAAAACGATATCGTGGCAAGTTTTTTTCTGATTGGACAGAAAATTACAGAGCAGTCGGAGTACCTGATCCGGCGTGCATATGATATGGGGTGTTCAATCGAAAATCACTCCAAAACGCATCCGGGGATGCCGGAACTTAATGACCGGGAGATTTTGGACGAGGTCAGCTATACGACGGAACAGATCGTGCGTATCACGGGAGAAAAACCGGAGTTCTTCCGGCCTCCGTATATCAGTTATAACCAGAAAATGTATGATCTGATTGATCTTACTTTTATCTGCGGATATGGCTGTGAGGACTGGGAGCCTTCTGTGACAGCGAAAGAGCGGGCAGACAGGATCCTTCGGGATGCGAAGCCCGGATTTATTATCTTACTGCATGATATGGAAGGCAATACGCAGACAGTTGAGGCAATAAAGACGATCATTCCTGCTTTAAAAGAACAGGGCTATGAATTTGTCACAGTCAGGGATCTGTTTCGAAAGAGCGGCATTGTTCCACAGAGAAATGTGATCTATATGGGTGCGGATGAAGTGAGAAATAATTATGAATAAAATATTTATAAACTATTAGCACTCTCTATTGACGAGTGCTAAAACAAGTGCTATAGTATGATTGCAATAAAAATAAAAACTAAAATCCCAAACAGGAAAGCGAAGCACATCGCCATGGGAGAGATAGATTACCGGGATGACCGGGGAAAACAGAGAGGCGATGCGTGATGTCTCTCTGTTTTTGTTTTGATTGGAGGTAGTGCGATCATGAAAAGAGATTATTATGAGGTACTTGGAATTGATAAAAATGCGGATGCGTCCGCGATAAAGAAAGCATATCGGAAACTTGCAAAAAAATATCATCCGGATACGAATAAAGACGATCCGAACGCAGAACAGAAGTTTAAGGAAGTCACGGAAGCATATTCTGTGTTAAATGATCCGGAGAAAAAGAAACTTTACGATCAGTACGGAATGGCTGCATTTGAGGAAGGATTCTCGGAGGAGCAGGCAAGGCGTGCTGCAAATGGAGGAGGATTTTCCGGGTTTCATTTTGAAAACGGCGAGGCGGGTGATTTCTGGGACGATATGTTTGGCCAGTTCTTTGGAGGAAACAGCAGGGGTAATGCATCGGGGCATGGCTTTGGCGGAGACAGGTTTTACCGGGAATTTACCGGAGGAAACAGCGGCAGCCACTTTCGCGGAGGGCGCGATGTGGAAGCGGAGGTGACGGTGGATTTTGATGAGGCAGCACTTGGCTGTGAGAAGGTCATAAGATTAAGTGGCAGTGACGGAAAAATCCAGTCATTTAAAGTGCGCATACCGGCGGGCATGGATGACGGGGAACAGTTAAGGCTGAAAGGCAAAGGTCATACCGGTGCTGACGGTACCACCGGCGATCTGTTCTTAAAGATAAAGATCCGCCCAAAGAATGGCTGCGAGCGGAAAGGACTTGATGTTTATACGACCGTTACGATCCCGTATGTGACAGCAGCACTTGGCGGAAAAGCAAGAATCCATACACTCTACGGGGATGTGGACTGCAATATCAAGGGCGGAACGCAGGATGGAAGCAAGATCAGGCTGCGCGGAAAAGGGATCGTTTCCAGAAAGAATCCGTCCATACACGGAGACCAGTATGTGAAAGTACAGATCCAGGTTCCGAAATACTTAAGCCCGGAGGCAAAGAAAAAATTACAGGAATACAGCATGATGTGTTAAAGAAAACAGCTGTTAGTCCGACATAGGGTTTGACAAAAATGCCGCACGGTTTACCAGACTGTGAGGTTATTTTTGTGTCTTTATATTATTCCTGCCGAATGTGTATCCGGCGGTTTTCCTTAAAAGTATAAAGATGGACAACAGTGCCGTGACCGCCTGACTGACAAGGATTCCCCAAAGATAGCTTCTGATTCCCCAGACCGGGACAGCGAGCAGGACAAACAGGATCCGGATCGTGCAGGAGACCAGGTTTAATTCAAAGGTGATGCCGGGATGACCAAGCCCATGCAGGATACTGCTTAAGGTAGAACTGAGATACAGAAACGGACAGAGCCAGCCGAGCGTTGCGATAAAGGTCCCGGCAAGCGCATTGTTAAATAAAAAATTGCCGAGAAAATTTCCGGTGACAAGAAATCCCGCAGTCGAGAGAAAGCCAAGTAAAAGGCAGGACTCGATCGTTTTTTTTATGGTGTAGAGGATCTTATTTCTTTTCCCGGCGGCCTGTGCCTCTGATATCGTCGGGAGCAGAAGAACAGACACGGAGTTTGTGATCACGGACGGAAACATGATGACAGACATTGCCATTCCGGTGAGAATCCCATAAACACTGAGTGCTTCCGACTGGGTATAGCCGAAAGCTAACAGGCGGTTTGGCAGCATGACATTTTCAAACCCTGCAAATAAATTTAGAACGATCCTGTTTGAGGTTAAGGGAACTGCCATGGAGAGCAGATTTTTGGTGCAGGTATAGAGATTTTTCCTGCTTTTGCCGGGGGTGCGCCGGTTTCCATCGGAGATCCGGAAAACACTGACCGATACCAGTGTGCTCGCCGCCTCGCCGCAGACGATTCCCCAGACGACCATGGAAAGCGTTAAAGATTTTCCTTCGCTGACGGCGATCTGGTACATCAGGTAAACGCTTCCAACGCGGGCGAACTGTTCGGTCAACTGGCAGAGTGAAGGGACAGCCGTTTTTTTCAGACCATAATAATAACCGTTGATACAGGCATGGATACAGCATGGGATAAAGGAAAAGGAGAGCACAGCAAGGAGCGGCGTGCACCGCTTATCACCAAGCCAGGAAACAGCAATAAAATCCGCATAATGATAGAGAAAAAAGCTGCAGAGTGTGGAAAGGCATAAGGAGATAAAAAGCCCGATCGAAAGATAGGTTTTGGCACCGGCATCATTTTTTCTTCCAACTTCCATGGAAACAAATTTGGATATGGAGGTCTGGATCCCTGCAGCGGTAAATGCAAAACAGATGGCGGTTACAGGAGCGATGAGCTGATAAATGCCGAGACCTTCTGCACCAATGGTACGCGATAAGAATATCCTATAGAAGAAACCTATGATGCGGGTGAGGATTCCGGCGAGGGTGAGAAAGAGGGTTCCGGTTAAAAGTGTACTTTTGGTGGAATATATTTTTTTCAATAGAAACCTCCAAAGTCTGCCGGAAAATCCGGACTTAGTTCATTTTAATATATGAAGGAAGTGGAGAGAAAATGAGTTCGATTGAAAATAAAGGAAAGGTAATTTATTTAGATAATGCCGCGACAACAAAGATGTCAGAGGAAGTAAAAGAGGCGATGGATCCGTATCTGGAAGAAAAATTTGGAAACGCATCCACAATGTATGGATATGGGGAAACATCAAGACAGGCGTTAGAAAAGGCAAGGAAAACAATTGCCGGTACACTGGAGGCAAAACCGTCAGAAATTTTTTTTACATCCGGTGGTTCGGAGTCGGACAACTGGGCAGTAAAATGTATTGCAGGAGAGTATAAGCACAAGGGAAAACACATCATTACAAGCAAAATAGAACATCATGCAATCTTAAATTCCTGTAAATATTTAGAGGAACTAGGATATGAAGTGACCTATCTGGACGTGGATGAATATGGAATGGTATCACCGGAAGCAGTATATCATGCAATCCGGGAGGATACGACACTGATTACGATCATGTTTGGAAATAATGAGGTGGGGACGATCGAACCGGTTTTTTCTATCGGCAAAATCGCGCGGGAAAAGGATGTACTGTTTCACACGGATGCCGTGCAGGCATATGCGCAGGTGCCAATCTCAGTGCGTCATTATCCGGTGGATCTTTTGAGTGCGAGTGCCCATAAATTTCACGGGCCAAAAGGTGTTGGGTTTTTATATATCAGGGAAGGCGTGCAGATCCCATCCTTTATCCACGGTGGTTCACAGGAAAAAGGAAAACGTGCCGGAACGGAGAATATTGCCGGGATCGTCGGGATGGGGAAGGCGGCGGAGCTTGCTGCAAAAGGTATGCGGGCCGGAATGTACCGGGAGACGATGCTGCGCAATTATCTGATCGAAAAGATCGTGCATGAGATTCCGGATGTCCGTGTCAACGGTCACAGGACGAAAAGACTTCCCGGAAATGTATCTGTCAGTTTCAAGGGAGTGGACGGGGCATCTTTGCTGATTCTTTTAGATGAGGATGGGATCTGTGCCTCCGGGGGTTCTGCATGTAATACAGGTGAAAGCAGGATTTCTTATGTGATAAAAGAACTTGGGGTGCCGGAGGATTATGCAGCAGGAACGGTCCGGATGACACTCAGCAGAGATACGGGTCGGTCGGATATCGATGCGGCGGTAGAGTCCTTGAAACGCAATATCGATAGACTGAGAGACTAAGGATTGGATGCTTATAAAATTTGATATGCAGTGTGAAAAATAACATTTTTAACATGCAAGATTTGTGCTTATGCACAGACTTGATATACGCAAAAGACAGCGTAAAAATGGGGATTTTATGAAAATATGTGCGATAAAAATAAAATATCAGGAAAATAAACGTACAGAAAAAAGAATGGTATGTTACAATAGAAAAAACAAAAGAAAATGGAGAAAACAATGAGACCGGAATATATTTTTATGGATCTGGATGGAACGATTTCAGATCCGAAAGAGGGAATCACAAAGGCGGTGGCACATGCACTTTCGTATTATGGAATCCAGGTTGAAAATTTAGATACATTAGAGAAGTTTATTGGACCACCGCTTCTGGATTCTTTTCAGGATTTTTATGGATTTTCAGAGGAACAGAGCCGGGAGGCAGTCGGAAAATACAGGGAATATTTCAGCAGGCAGGGTCTTTTTGAGAATGTTTTGTATGATGGAATGAAAGAATTGCTTGCGGAAGTTACTTCACAGGGAAAAAAGATTGTGATCGCGACATCAAAACCGGAAGTATATACTGTACAGATCCTTAAGTATTTTGAAATTGAGCAATATTTTTATTTTGTTGCAGGAAGTACATTAGACGGCAGCAGAAGTAAAAAAGGTGATGTGATCCGCTACGCCCTGGATTCACTTAAAATCACTGCTGATCAGGCAGTAATGGTGGGAGACAGAAAACATGATGTGATTGGTGCAAAAGAAAATGGCATGTATGTGATCGGTGTTTTGTATGGCTATGGTGACAGAATGGAACTTGAAACTGCCGGGGCAGACTGTATTGTTGCGGATGTGAATGAATTGAAAGTAAAATTAAATAATATATAAGTAAAATTAGCTAAAATCACAACTAAATATATGGGAAAATGGTACTGAATCATATAAAAGAACTTGACGGCAGCAGAGTACTGTGGTAAAGTGAAAATGGTTATTTACAAAACAAGGAGGAAAATCCTCTGCTCCTGCAAAGGCAGTCGCATTTTGCTCCGCAAAACAAGGAGGATTGGTTATGAAAACCAGAAAAACATTTTTTCACAGAGCTGTTTGCATGTTTTTGACAGCAGTTATGGCAGTTACGTTATTTACAGTGGCAGCTCCGACAGAAGCACAGGCAGCCGGACTTTCTTTTAAAGGGAATGGAAAGTCTACAGTTACAATTAAAGATACACAGTGTTATAGCGGACGGAATTTGAAGGTAAATTATATCAAATTCAAACCATCCGTGACTGGTACGGTAACTTTAAAGTTTGACTGCAGTTCTTCTTATTACAATAATTCCCAGGGGTATGTTACATTTTGCAATAAAAATAAAAAGACGATCGGTCAGAAAAATGAAATCTGGAGAAATGATTATGCCGGCAAGATTTACAATACCACAACGTATGGTGTAAAGAAGAATACTACATATTATTTTGCAGTGCAGTGTAATGCAGGTACAAAAATCACAGCTACTGTAAAAGCTATTAAAGATTCATCTGCAAGTTCAAAATCAAAAGCAAAAACACTTTCAAAAGGAAAGAAAGTGACAGGTGTTATTGCATACGGTGACAGTAAGGCAGACTGGTATAAAATCAAACTGACTAAGAGTGCTAAATTGAATCTGTATTATCTCGCAAACACAAATGGAACAAATGAAAAAAATGGTTTTAAGATAACTTTCTATAATAAAGATGGAAAAGTATTTTCTGGTAAAAACAATGGAAAAAAAGTTTCTGCTATTTCAAAAGTTACCAGATTATATCCGGAAGATGGATGGTATATCAGTTTGGCAAATGGTGGAACAAAATTTGATCTGCCGTCTGGTACATACTACATCAAGGTAGAGCGTATGAGCAAAGCGTCATCTGGTTCTTATACATTAAAATGGACCACATTTTAGGAAAAATTAAAAACAGCACTGCCAGATCTTATTCTGGTCAGTGCTATTTTTTTAGTTATCGTTCTCATCGTCAGAAGACATATTATATACCTGACGTTTTCTTGCCATCTCATCATTTTCAAGATACTCATCGTAAGTAGAAACTTTATCGATGAATGTTCCGTCCGGCAGGAACTCGATGATCCTGTTTGCAGTTGTCTGCACGACCTGATGGTCACGGGAAGCAAAAAGCACAACACCCGGGAATTTGATCAGTCCGTTGTTTAATGCGGTGATAGATTCCATATCCAGATGGTCAGTCGGCTCATCTAAGATAAGGACGTTCGTAGCCATGATCATCATGCGGGAGAGCAGTACACGCACCTTCTCACCACCGGAGAGAACACGCATCTTTTTCGTTCCGTCTTCGCCTGCGAAAAGCATACGGCCAAGGAATCCACGTACATAAGTTGCATCTTTGATTTCGGAGTATTGTGTCAGCCAGTCAACGATCAGAAGATCGGTATCAAAGATCTCTGTGTTATCTTTCGGGAAATAGGACTGGCTTGTGGTAACACCCCATTTGTAAGAACCGGAATCCGGCTCCATTTCACCGGTCAGGATCTTAAAGAGTGTTGTTTTTGCAAGCTCGTTGCCGCCGACAAAGGCGATCTTGTCATCGTGTCCAACGATAAAAGATACATTATCAAGAACTTTAACACCATCGATGGTTTTTGTGATGCCTTCTACCGACAAAACCTCATTACCGATCTCACGGCTCGGACGGAAATCGATGTATGGATATTTACGGCTGGAAGGACGGATCTCATCTAACTGGATCTTCTCTAAAGCACGTTTTCTGGAAGTAGCCTGTTTGGATTTGGAAGCGTTTGCAGAGAAACGGGAGATAAAGTCCTGTAACTCTTTGATTTTTTCTTCTTTCTTCTTGTTGGCTTCTTTCATCTGTTTTACAAGAAGCTGGCTGGACTCATACCAGAAATCGTAGTTACCTGCATACAGCTGGATCTTGCCGTAATCAATATCTGCAATATTGGTGCAGACTTTGTTTAAGAAATAACGGTCATGGGATACCACGATGACTGTATTTTCGAAGTTGATCAAAAACTCCTCTAACCAGTTGATCGCATCGAGATCTAAGTGGTTGGTCGGCTCATCTAAAAGAAGGATATCCGGATTACCGAACAATGCCTGTGCGAGTAAGACCTTGACTTTTAAAGGACCAGGCATATCGCCCATCTGTGTATAATGTTCTTCGGTCGGAATACCAAGACCGTTGAGAAGTGTTGCAGCGTCAGATTCTGCATTCCATCCGTCCATATCGGCAAACTCTGCTTCAAGTTCACTCGCACGGATACCATCCTCATCCGTAAAGTCTTCTTTCATGTAAATGGCATCTTTTTCTTTCATGATGTCATAGAGGCGTTTGTTACCCATGATGACAGTATCGAGAACCGTATATTCATCATATTTGAAGTGATCCTGCTGCAGGAAAGAAAGACGCTGGCCGGGTGTGATCGTAACGTCACCTCCGGTTGGTTCTAACTGACCGGATAAAATTTTTAAAAAGGTGGACTTTCCGGCACCGTTTGCACCGATAAGACCGTAACAGTTTCCCTCAGTAAACTTAATATTGACGTCCTCGAACAGGGCTTTTTTGCCAATCCGAAGCGTAACGTTATTTGCACTGATCATAGTTGTTATTCTCCTGATTTGTTAATATTGATTGTGCGGATGCTGTTGCAAACCGCCATTATACCGTAATTGCACCAATTCGTATCATACTAGAAAAGTGGGGAGATTGCAACCGAAACTTCCTATTTTCATGGGAAAACACCAAGTTTTGGAAATTACATGGATTTTGGAAGAAGGATGATATATAATGAACGCAAGAGAGTCAACATGCCTGCATGATTGACGAACGGTGAATGGGATCATGTGCTGGTTCTGCGCATGATATAATGAACGCAAGAGAGTCAACATGCTTGAAAACAGGTTTTTACATACGCGAATGGAGAAAAAATGGAGAAGGAAAATAGAAAGGGACTGATCTATGAGTTTCCGATGGGGGTTGCAGTATTAAAAGGTGGACATTCATTGCAGATCGATATCGCAAATGCGGAGTTTATGAAGGCGATAGGACATGGGGAACAGGCGGAACCGGACAGGAACCGTGACTTTTACGACTGTGTTTATCTGCAGGATGCAGGTGCCTTTGAAGACATGATTGAAAAATGCCGGGAACAGAAAAGGGCGGAAGAGATCGAGGTAAGAATTATTTCAGGGCAGGGGCAGATCTGCTGGGTAAAATTCTGGTGCAGTATCTATTATTATAAGGATGCCGTGCCGTATTACCTTTTGATCTGTAAGAATACCAATGACAGGAAAGAACTGGAAGATGAGCTGCTTTTATTAAATGAACAGTATTCCATGTTAGAGGAAGTGACGGATGATGTACCTTTTGAGTACGATGTGAAAGGAAAAAGATTCCGGATTCCGCACAAATACCATATCAATGGACGTCTGCAAAAAGATGATCAGGATTATATGGAAATTGAAAAGTGGCTTGCTTTTATCCATAAAGATGAACAGACGTTATACCGGGAAGTGATTCAGAATGCATCCGAAAGGGAGATGTCAGGTTCATTTGACTACCGGATGAATACAGCCCTTGGAGGAGGAATACCACAATATTGCTGGTACCGGACTGTTTACCGGAGTATCCGTGGTACAAACGGAAAAATTTTAAAGATTATTGGAAGAAGTTATGATATCAGCTCAGACAGAAAGATACAGGAGCAGCTTTCCGAAGAGATGCGCAGAGATCCGCTGACGCATCTTTACAACAAAGTTGCGACCGGTGAGGAAGCGGAGAGAATACTGAAGGAGTATCCGGAAGGAACACATGTATTGTTTCTGATCGATATCGATAATTTTAAAAGTATTAACGATACGTTCGGACATACGGTGGGGGATACGGTGATTTCAGATATTGCATCGGCTTTGGAAGAACAGTTTCCGGATCATAAACTGGTGGGAAGAGTCGGCGGGGATGAATTTCTGGTACTGATGGATAATACGACTTTAAAACAGGCGGAACAAAAGGCAAAAGAACTCTGCAGACATGGAGAAAAGAAACTGGTCGGGGATGATGCGGTCATACATGTGACGATGAGTGTGGGACTTGCGGTGTCCGGGCAGGATGGAAATTGTTATACAGAGCTGTTCGATCAGGCAGACCGTGCAATGTACGCAATCAAGCGGAGTGGAAAAAGCAATTATGCATTTGCGGGGAAAAATAAGACGGTTCATACGAAACGCAATATTGATACCTGTGGGAAAGATGTGGATTATGAAAAAAAGCAGGGGATGGACAAAGAATTTTTAAATACGGCATTTCTGCTTTTATCTCATGCGAGAGATATGAATGGTTCCCTGAATGTGCTGCTTGAAAGAATCGGCAGGCGGTATCATCTGGATATGGTGGCAGTTTTTGAATATGATGAAAAAATTTCGCAGATGACGCTGACCAATTACTGGAGTACATTTGGACAGATTTATGAAAAAAATGTTATAAAGCCGATTCGTACCGAAGTTGTGGAAGCGGGCAGCGGAGATTTTGTCATACTGAATGATACGGATGAAACACACTATAAAAGATTGTCGTTTGAAAACTGGAATACAGGAGAAAACCGTATCACGCAGATTGCAGTAGCAAAATTTGAATATTCCGGCAGCAAGACAGGAGGATTGTATTTTGGTGTGCAAAACAGACAGAATTATTTTGAGAGTGCGGACAGAACAACGTTTTGTGAACTTGCCAGAGTAACATCCGTTTTTGTATCACTGCGCAATAAGTTAAGGGATGATCAGAAAGAAATCCGTCATCTGCAGGATCGTGACCAGCTTACCGGACTGTACAATTTAGAGGCGTTTAAATATAGACTGAAAAATATTTTAGCAGAAGCAAAACAGGGGCAGGAACACTATGCTCTCGTCCATATAGATATTGATAAGTTTTCATATGTAAATGAAAACTACGGACAACAGACCGGAGATGCCATCTTAAAAGATTTTGCTGGGGGTATACAGACAAATGAAAGAGTGCTTTTGGCATGCCGGATGTATTCTGACTATTTTATCCTCCTTTTAAAAGGAAAAGATCAGAGTGAAATAGAAAAACTCGTTGCATGGAGCACAGAACATTACGAGGAAAAATTAAAGAAACGCTATCCGTCCGGCACGCTGAGACTTTCGGTAGGAATTTGTCATATTGAAAATCTGAATGAAAAATTTGATACGATATTGGAGAGCGCAAATCTGGCGCGTAAACTGGTAAAAGAACAGGGTGGCTCCGGAATCTGTGTATATAAGGAAGAAATGCGAGCGAAACGCGATGATGCGATCCAGATTACAGGACGTTTTTATGGTGCCATGCAGCAAGGGGAACTTGAAGTTTATCTGCAGCCGAAATTTAATCTGGAAGAACGTAAAATATATGGGGCAGAAGCATTAGCAAGATGGCGTACAAAGACCGGTGAGATGATCATGCCGGGAAGATTTGTACCTCCGCTCGAGAACATCGGATATGTGGTGGATCTTGATTTTTACATTTATGAGCAGCTTCTGCGTGCGATGAAAAGATGGAAAAAGGCAGGAAAAGAACTGTTTACGATATCTACCAATTTTTCGAGACGCAACTTTGAAAGCGGTGGAAAAAATTTTGCCGGACGCTTAAAACGCATGGCGGATCATTATGGAATCGATCCGAAGTATATTGAGGTGGAAGTTACGGAGAGCGTTGTGGTAGAAAATGTAGATGAGTTAAAAAGGGTGCTTTCAGAACTTGAAAAATTCGGTTTCCGCATTGCGATCGATGATTTTGGAACAGGATACTCCTCGCTTGGCGTGCTGCTTGAGATACCGGCGGATGTGGTGAAAATCGATAAAAGTTTTACCGACCGCATTAATTTAAAAGAACAGCGGAATTTTGTTTCACAGATGGGAAACTTTATCCACTCTGCAAAAGAAGAAGTGATATTTGAAGGGATTGAAACGGAAGAGCAGCTTCAGTTTTTGCGTGGCTGTGGATTTTTGTACGGACAGGGATATTTATTTGACAGACCGATTCCACTGGAAGAATTTGAAAGAAAATATATGTGAGATTGCACTTGTTTTTGTACAGTCAAAGACCTTTTCTTTTGGTGAATTCTATGCTAAAATATGACTCAAGTCGATAAATTGTATCATTTTGTGCTTTTCACACAGGAGTATGGGGTGATGCAGTATCACATTTATTTTTTCAAAAATAAGGAGGAATAAGTAATGTCCAGAGCAAAACAGTCAATGGACGGTAATACAGCCGCAGCTCATGTAGCTTATGCGTTTACTGATGTTGCAGCTATTTACCCAATTACACCATCCAGCCCGATGGCAGATACCGTAGATCAGTGGTCTGCAGCAGGACAGGAGAACATTTTTGGTAATCAGGTAAAAGTCGTAGAGATGGAGTCTGAGGCAGGTGCTGCAGGTGCCGTTCACGGTTCTCTTGCTGCAGGTGCTTTAACAACTACATTTACAGCTTCACAGGGTCTTTTATTAATGATCCCGAATATGTACAAAATCGCAGGTGAGCAGCTTCCATGTGTATTCGATGTATCTGCACGTACAGTTGCTACACAGTCTTTAAATATTTTTGGTGATCACAGTGACGTATATGCCTGCCGTCAGACAGGTTTCGCTATGTTATGTGAGACCAACCCACAGGAAGTTATGGACTTAAGCCCGGTTGCACATCTTGCAACAATCGAAGGAAAAGTTCCATTCATCAACTTCTTCGATGGTTTCCGTACATCCCACGAGATCCAGAAGATCGAGAAATGGGATTACGCTGACTTAAAAGAAATGTGCAACATGGACGCAGTTGAAGCATTCCGTGCACATGCATTAAATCCGGAGCATCCGGCTATGCGTGGTTCTCATGAGAACGGAGACGTTTTCTTCCAGCATCGTGAGGCTTGTAACACAGCTTACAACGAGTTACCGGCAATCGTTGAAAAATACATGGCTAAGATCAACGAGAAATTAGGAACAAACTACGATTTATTCAACTACTACGGAGCAGAAGATGCTGACCGTGTTATCGTAGCTATGGGTTCTGTTAATGATGTAGCTGAAGAGGTAATTGATTACTTAACAGCTAAGGGCGAGAAAGTCGGTCTTATCAAAGTTCGTTTATATCGTCCATGGGTATCTGAGGCATTCTTAAAAGTTCTTCCTAAGACAGCTAAGAAAGTTGCTGTTCTTGACAGAACAAAAGAGCCAGGTGCACTCGGTGATCCGTTATACTTAGACGTAGCAACCACACTTCGTGAGGCAGGTCTTGATACAATCGTATTAACAGGCGGCCGTTACGGATTAGGTTCTAAAGATACACCACCTTCAAGCTTATTCGCAGTATACAAAGAGTTAGAGAAAGATGCTCCAAAGAGCAGATTTACTATCGGTATCGTTGATGATGTTACAAACTTAAGCTTACCGGAAGTAAAACCGGCTCCAATCACTGCAGCAGAAGGTACAGTTGAGTGTAAATTCTGGGGTCTCGGCGGAGATGGTACTGTAGGTGCTAACAAGAACTCTACCAAGATCATCGGTGACCACACAGATAAATACATCCAGGCATACTTCCAGTATGACTCTAAGAAAACTGGTGGTATCACAATTTCTCACTTAAGATTTGGTGACAAGCCAATCAGAAGCCCGTATTACATCAATCAGGCTGACTTCGTAGCATGCCACAACCCATCTTATGTAACAAAAGGATTCAAGATGGTACAGGATGTAAAACCAGGCGGAGTATTCATGATCAACTGCCAGTGGTCAGATGAAGAATTAGAGCATCATTTAAATGCTGCTGCTAAGAAATACATCGCTGACAACAACATTCAGTTATACACCATCAACGCTATCGATAAAGCTATCGAGATCGGTATGGGTAAACGTACAAACACAATCTTACAGTCCGCATTCTTCAAATTAGCAAACGTAATGCCAATCGAAGAGGCTGTAGATTTCATGAAACAGGCTGCTAAGAAATCCTATGGTAAGAAGGGTGATGCAGTCGTAGAGATGAACTACAAAGCAATCGACGCTGGTGTTGATGCAGTTCATAAAGTAGAGGTTCCGGCTTCCTGGTCTAACCCGGCAGCAGATCCGGCTCCTAAGAAATTAACAGGTCGTCCAGAGACAGTTAAGATGGTAGAAGATTTAATGAACCCGATCTCCTTAATGGATGGTGATTCATTACCAGTTTCTGCATTCATGGGCAACCCTGATGGACAGTTCGAGCATGGTGCAGCAGCATACGAGAAACGTGGTACAGCTGTAACAGTTCCTACATGGAATGCAGAGAAATGTATCCAGTGTAACCAGTGTGCATTTGTATGTTCTCATGCAACAATCCGTCCGTTCATGTTAAGTGAGGATGAAGTAAAAGCAGCTCCTTCCAATATCAAAGTTGCTGATACAAAACCAAAGGCAAGCGAGTACAAATACACAATGAGCGTATCTCCATTAGACTGTATGGGATGCGGCGAGTGTATCACAGTATGTCCGGTTGGTGCTATCGAGATGGTTCCACAGGAATCTCAGGCAGACGAGCAGCCAGTATTCGATTACTTAGTTGCTAACGTAAGCAAGAAACCTGGTATGCCAGCAGACAACACTGTAAAAGGTTCTCAGTTCAACCAGCCATTACTTGAGTTCTCAGGTTCTTGTGCAGGATGTGCAGAGACATCATACGCTCGTTTGATTACTCAGTTATTTGGTGAGCATATGTATATCTCCAATGCAACAGGATGTTCCTCTATCTGGGGTGGTCCGGCTGCTACATCACCATATACAGTAAACAAAGACAGTAAAAAAGGACCGGCTTGGGCTAACTCCTTATTCGAGGATAACGCTGAGCATGGTTTAGGTATGCAGATTGGTCAGGAAGTATTACGTGATCAGGCTATCGCAAGCGCTGAGAAATGTGCTGCTTCTGACAAAGCAAGCGCTGAGTTAAAGGCTGCATTTGATAAATTTGTTGAGACAAAGAACGATACAAAAGCAAATACACCTGCAACAGAAGCTCTTGTAGCAGAGTTAGAGAAAGCTGCAGCAGCTGGATGCCCAGACGCTAAGGCAGCTCTTGATAAGAAAGATTACCTCGCTAAGAAGTCCGTATGGATCTTCGGTGGTGATGGTTGGGCATACGATATCGGATTCGGCGGATTAGATCATGTTCTTGCTTCCGGACATAACGTAAATGTTATGGTATTCGATACTGAGATGTACTCCAATACAGGTGGTCAGGCTTCTAAAGCTTCCAACATCGGTGAAGTTTGTCAGTTCGCTGCTGCTGGTAAAGATATCGGCAAGAAGAGCCTTGCAGAGATCGCTATGAGCTATGGTTATGTATACGTAGCACAGATCGCTCTTGGTGCAAACATGGCTCAGGCTGTTAAAGTTTTAGCTGAAGCAGAAGCTTACAACGGACCTTCTTTAATCATCGGTTATGCTCCATGTGAGTTACACGGTGTTAAAGGCGGAATGAACCACTGCCAGGATGAGATGAAGAAAGCAGTAGCTGCTGGTTACTGGAACTTATTCTCCTTCAATCCTGCACTCAAAGCAGAAGGAAAGAACCCATTTACATTGACATCTAAGCCAGGTGATGGTTCTTACCAGGATTTCCTGAACAACGAAACACGTTACAGCCGTCTGACAAGATCCTTCCCAGAGAGAGCACAGAAACTCTTTGTTGCATCTGAGGAAGCTGCAAAGGCTCGTTATGAGCACTTACAGAGACTGGTTGAGCTTTACAAATAAGCTGCAGATCTTGTCTGAATTGATGTAAATTTCCAAAGCCCGGAAAGGTATAAGCTTTTCGGGCTTTTTGTAAGTCAGAAGCTGGTGATAAAATAAACTTTTGGTTACAGGATTATAACTGGAGCATGGAACAGATAGCAGGCGGTCCGATAGATAAGATATATCTGTGAAAATATGTCGAAAATTATATCATAATTGTATACAAAGTATATAATTAGCATAATACGAAATTGTGTATTGACAAAAACAGGGTAAAAACGTATAATAAAAATACATATAGAGGGTAGTTCACATGCAAATGTACTAAACCGAAAAAGTAAGACGCTTATGATTGCGTGTGCTTTTTCGGTTTTTTTGATTTTGAATGCAGATGTGGTGGAGTAATGTGACTTGTTGTTTAGAGGGGGAAAACAAATGCAGCAAATTAATGGAAAGATTGCATTCGGAGGAATTGCGATTGGAAAAATCAAAGAAGTTTTTAAAGAAAACAATGTGGTAAGACGTGTGAAAATTGATGACACACAGGCAGAAATTTCACGTTTTAGAGCAGCCAAAGATCAGGCAACAGAAGAATTAAAGGCACTTTATGACAAGGCAGTCAAAGAAGTTGGTGAAGCAAATGCAGCAATTTTTGAAGTACATCAGATGATGTTAGAGGATGAAGATTATCTGGATTCTATTTGTAATATCATAGTAGCGCAGTCTGTGAACGCAGAATTTGCTGTAGCGACGACGGGAGATAATTTTGCAAGGATGTTTGCGGATATGGATGACGATTATATGAAAGAACGTGCAGCAGATGTAAAAGATATTTCTGAACGTGTGATCCGTATTTTATCCCGGAAAGAAGAAACTGTGCATGCGGACGATGAAGAAAAATATATTATAGCAGCGGACGACCTTGCTCCGAGCGAGACAATTCAGTTAGAACGTGAGAGAGTGCTTGCATTTGTGACAAGACAAGGTTCTACCAATTCTCATACAGCCATTCTTGCCAGAACGATGAATATTCCGGCATTGGTATCAGCGGCAATTCCAAAAGGAGTGAATGGAAAGTATGCAATTATAGATGGATTTAAGGGTATTTTGATCCTTGATCCAGAGGAAGAAATATTAAAAGAATACGAGAAAAAACAGCAGAATGAGAAGAAACGTCAGGAATTATTACAGCAGTTAAAGGGAAAACCGACTGTTACAAAAGATGGAAAAGAGATCAAACTCTATGCTAATATTGGTGAGGTAAAAGATTTAGGAGCTGTTTTACAGAATGATGCGGCCGGAATCGGACTTTTCAGAAGTGAGTTTTTATATTTGCAGAGTGATCATTTTCCAACAGAGGAAGAACAGTTCCAGGCCTATAAAACGGTTGCAGAAGTGATGGCTGGAAAAAAGGTGATCATCCGCACATTAGATATCGGAGCAGACAAGCAGATAGATTATTTTGGGCTTGATCGTGAGGATAATCCGGCATTGGGATATCGTGCAGTAAGAATCTGCCTGAACCGGCCGGAAATTTTTAAAACACAGTTAAGAGCGTTGCTGCGTGCAAGCATGTTTGGCAATATTTCCATTATGGTTCCTATGATCGCATCTGTATGGGAAGTGAAAAAAGTAAAAGAAATCATGGAGGAAGTGAAAACGGAATTGTCAACAGAGGGATTGCCATATAAAGAAGTTGAATTTGGAGTTATGATCGAGACTCCTGCAGCAGTTATGATCGCAGATGATCTAGCAAAAGAGGTGGATTTCTTTAGTATTGGAACCAATGACCTGACACAGTATACGCTTGCTATTGACAGGCAGAATGCAAAACTTGACCGTTTCTATGATTCACATCATCCGGCAGTACTCAAAATGATCCAGATGGTTATTGACAGTGCCCATGAAGAAGGAATCTGGGCAGGAATTTGCGGAGAACTTGGAGCAGACCTGACTTTGACAGAAACATTTGTGAAAATGGGTATTGATGAATTATCGGTATCACCTGCAATGGTGCTGCCTGTAAGAAATAAAATAATAAATGCATAATCTAAGCATAGGAGGAAATTAAAATGAAATCATTCAGTTACACAGTAAAGGACGAGTTGGGTATTCATGCAAGACCGGCGGGAATGCTCGTAAAAGAGGTTAAAAATTTTAAAAGTAAAGTAACTCTCGAAAAAGACGGAAAAGTAATTGATGCAACCCGTCTGATGGCAGTTATGAGTATGGGAGTAAAAAAAGACCAGACTGTGACTATAACAGTGGAAGGTGCTGACGAAGATGCGGCATATGATGCATTAAAATCTTTCTTTGAAACAAATTTGTGAGATAATTAGTTATTGTGTACAGGTTTTTGAAAAAAGTATGGTGGATATTAACAAAAAAACAAAAATAATAAGAATAAAACTTGACATAATAAACAATGAATGCTACAATTTATTTAGATAGAAACAGAGTACATTGGATTGTTACTGGTAAGCAGGCAAAACCAAATTTTACATATCTGGCTTAGATTTTGTAAAATTTGGTTTTTTTAAATTTTTAGGGACAAAAACGGAGTGGAATATGGTTATCCAGAAAGTGATTAATAACAATGTAATATCAGCATATGATGTGAATCAGCAGGAAATTGTTATCATGGGTAAGGGAATCGGGTTTAAGGCGCATACGGGAGAACTGATTGATGAAAGCAAAATCGAGAAGGTTTTTCGTATTGAGAATGAGAATCTTTCCAGACAGTTTCAGGAACTTTTAGAAAATATTCCATTAGAGCACATGCAGCTTACCAGTGATATTATATCCTACGCAATAAAGAATCTGAATGTACAACTGAATCAGAATATATACATCACTTTGACAGATCATATTAATTTTGCAATCCAGAGACAGTCGCAGGGGATTCAATTGAAGAATGCATTACTTTGGGAGACTAAGAAGTTTTACCATCAGGAATATCTGATGGGAAAATATGCAGTTGATCTTTTGAATGAGAAGCTGGGTACAGAGTTTACGGAAGATGAAGCAGGATTTATAGCCCTGCATTTTGTGAATGCAGAATACAACACGACGATCAATGATACATTTGAAATGACGAATATGATTCAGAAGATTTTAGAACTGGTCAGGCTGGAAATGGGAATTGAGTTTGATGAGGAATCCCTGCATTATGAGAGATTTATCACTCATCTTAAGTTTTTGGTACAGCGCCTTTACCGGCATGAATTGTTGAAAGATGAGGAGATTGAATTTGCAAGGATGATGGAAAATAAGTATCCGAAGGAATATGAATGCAGTAAACATATTGCTGAATATATTGAAAAGGAATATGGTAGCGGAATTGCCAGCGAGGAAATCATGTTTCTGGCGATACATATAAAACGTGTGTGTATGGCAGGATAAACCTGACAATAATACAGCAGAAAAGAGGTATGGAAATGTTTGATTTTTTTAAGAAAAAAGAAAAAGGGATTGAGATAGGTTCACCAGTAAAAGGAAAAACGGTTGCGATCAGTAATGTAAGTGATCCAACTTTTGGAGAGGAGATTTTAGGAAAAGGTGTTGCAATTATTCCTGCGGAAGGCAGGATATATGCACCGGCCGATGGTACGATTGAGATGTTATTTGATACGATGCATGCAGTAAGTATGACGACTTCAGAAGGTGTAGAACTGCTCATACACATAGGACTTGATACGGTTGCATTAAAGGGAGAACATTTTACTGCATATAAAGGCAATGGTGATTCTGTGAAAAAGGGAGAGTTGTTGATAGAGGCTGATCTTGATGCAGTAAAAAAAGCCGGTTATGACGTGATCACGCCTGTGGTTGTGTGCAATACATCAGATTATCAGACAGTGGAAACAGTGACAGATCAGGAAGTAGAACCTGGCGACACAGTATTGATCCTAAATAAATAAAGCGCAATATACAGTTGTTAGTGTGAAAAATAAGATTTTTCACACGCAAGAATGGAGATTAAAATGTATTTTAGCCGTACTTATAACGGCATAAAATAAAACGAAAAGGGATTAAAAAAAGGAGGAGCTTTTATTATGATGAAGTATTTACAGAAATTGGGAAAAGCATTAATGCTTCCTGTAGCGTGTCTTCCAATCTGTGGTATCTTGATGGGTATTGGATATGCACTATGTCCATCTACCATGCAGGGGGGCGATGTTTCCGGTATCGTAGAGATGATCGGTTTCTTCCTTGTAAAAGCAGGAGGAGCTTTGATCGATCACATGGCAATTCTTTTTGTTATCGGTGTCGGCGTTGGTATGGCAGATGATAATGATGGTACAGCAGCTCTTGCAGCTTTGGCATCATGGTTAATGATGACAAACCTTCTTTCCACAGGTGTTGTTACAACATTAATGCCGGTAATTGCAGAGAATGAGACAAAAGTGCTTGCATTCAGTAAGATTGAAAACCCATTTATCGGTATCCTTGCCGGTATCATCGGTGCAACATGCTACAACAAATTCAAAGGTACAAAATTACCTGACTGGTTATCATTCTTCAGTGGTAAGCGTTGTGTAGCAATCGTTTCAGGTGTTGTTTCTATCATTGTATCCGCAATCTTATTATTCATCTGGCCTTTATTATTTGGAGCATTAGTTTCAATCGGTGAAGGAATTGTTGGATTTGGTCCTGTTGGTGCAGGTATTTATGCATTCTTAAACAGATTGCTGATTCCAACCGGATTACATCATGCACTGAACAATGTATTCTGGTTCGATACGATCGGACTTGGGGATTTACAACATTTCTGGGCAGGCGAGACGTCTGCAGATGTAACATGGGATTTAGGTATGTATATGTCTGGATTCTTCCCATGTATGATGTTCGGTATTCCGGGTGCAGCTCTTGCTATGATTCAGACTGCTAAGAGTAATAAGAAGAAAGTTGCAATCGGTCTGGTAGCCTCCGCAGCTGTTTGTGCATTTGTCTGTGGTGTTACAGAGCCATTTGAGTTTGGGTTCATGTTCCTTGCACCGGCACTTTATGTCGTATACGCATTATTATATGGTATCTTCACAGTGATCACGGTATTAGTTGGATTTAGAGCAGGTTTTAGTTTCTCTGCTGGAGCAACAGACCTTCTTTTCTCTGCATCCCTTCCGGCAGCGAAGAATACCTGGATGATCATTCCACTTGGTATTGCAGCATTTATTGTATTTTATGTTGTATTCCGTTTCACTATCACAAAGTTTGATCTGAAAACTCCTGGTAGAGAAGACGATGATGTGGAAGCAGAGAAAAATGTCGACCTTGGGAGCAGTGATTATACAACTGTAGCAGCAACAATTTTAGAAGGCGTTGGTGGTGCAGCAAATATTAAAAGTATTGATAACTGCATTACAAGACTTCGGCTTGAAGTAAAAGACAGTTCTTTAGTAGATGAGAAGAAAATCAAATCAGCAGGGGCTGCTGGTGTTATCAGACCAAGTAAAACAGCTGTTCAGGTTGTCATTGGAACAAAAGTCCAGTTCGTAGCTGATGAGTTCAAAAAATTATGTAGATAATCAAAAACATAATATTTGTGAAATGAAATCATATTTAAGAAAAAAATCCCTTTTTTGACAGAGGCGGTTCCGGTTGGAATCGCTTCTTTGTCATCTATACGATTTTTAATGAAAATATAAAGTTTCACAGTCCACATGTTTAACATAATGGAAAATAATTTATTGTTTACAAAGAAAAATGATAATGATAGAATAACCATAGTATACTGACCTGTTGGTATTTAATGGAATATCAACAGGTCAGTATACTGGGATGTAGTGCAGAAAAATCAGAAAGGGGGAAGAAGTGAACACAGATGGCTGGTTTATGGCAGATGGTATTCAGACAGCTTCAACCCCGGAAAAAGCGGATGGTGCCGCAGAATGTACGACTTTTGAACCGGAATAAGCCGGAAGAGAGTGGACAGATGCACACGCAGGAACAGGAAAGGACACAAAAGGACGTGGAAAATGAAGATTTACTGATCAATCAGATCGATGAGTTTCGCGAGAAAGCAAAACAGCTTCAGGTGCTTTTAGAGGCAAAGGAGAGCAAGGCAGCGGAACTGCAGTCACTTGTGGATGAGAGAGCCGGCAAAGCACAGGAGTTAGAACATATTTTAACAGAACGTCAGGAAGAGGCGGACAAGATCGTTACTGAGTTTGGAAGAAAGGTAGATGCGCTTGCGGATAAAGTGACGACGAAAATGGCTGAGATTGAGGCAGGTCTTAGCGGACAGGTGGCTGATATCCGAAAGACCAGTGAGGAACAGATTGCCTTAAATCGCAGGATGAATGAGGAACAGACAGCTTCTAACCGGAAATTAAATGAAGAACAGATCGCTGCGAACAAACAGTTCTTAGAGGAACAGGCGATTGCAAATAAGAAGCTCAGCGAGGGACAGATTGCGGAGGTCAAAGAACTGTTAGAGAATGCAACGTCACAGTTAGAGTCTATTAAGACGGATCTTTCTGAAAAAGTACACACGGAAAATGTCAAATGTTATCGTAACATACAGGATCTGTTCAATGAGTTTGATTCTAAAATTGAAAAAATGGATGAGATGGAAGGCGGCGTTGATTCGGTGAAAGGATATGTGAAGCTGCTATCCTGGTTTTCAATTTTAAATTTTGTGGTATTGATCGTATTTATATTATATTCTATGGGAGTATTTCGCTTTTAACAGTACACATGACGCCGGCGCTACCAGCGTCTGTTTCTTTCTTTTTTAGAAATAAAAAAGAAGAGTCCGGCAGTAATAAATCAGAGAAATAGCTGCTAATTTTTAGGTAAAGAGAGGAATTTCATGAGCGCAGAAAAGAGAAAAGTTTGGGTTGTAGGGCATAAAAATCCGGATACGGATTCTATTTGTGCAGCTATCTCTTATGCATATTTAAAAAATCAGACAGAAAACGATAAAACCTATGTGGCAAAACGTGCCGGAGCAGTAAATGCGGAGACACATTATGTGCTGGATTATTTTGGAGCACAGGAGCCGGAGTTAGTCACCTATGCGGGAACACAGATTAAGGATATCAATTTTAGAAGAACGGCAGGCGTAAGCAGCCAGATTTCCTTAAGACGTGCATGGGAGACCATGAAAAAATTAGAGGTTGTAACACTTCCGGTAACCAATCAGTTTGGAAAACTCGAAGGAATCATTGTTACGAAGGATATTGCAACGTCTTACATGGACGTTTTTGATAATCATGTGTTATCCCAGGCACGAACACAGTATAAAAATATTGCCGCAACATTAGATGGAACGACTATTGTAGGAAATGAACATGCCTATTTTGTAAAGGGAAAGGTAGTGGTAGCTACTTCAAATCCGGAATATATGGCAGACTATATCGAGGATGATGATATGGTAATCTTAGGTGACCGGGAAGAGGCGCAGAAGCAGGCAATCGAGTCAAATGCGAGCTGTCTGATCATCGGTGGAGGAATCGAAGTCGGCGAGGACGTGCGCACTTTGGCAGAAAAACATGACTGCATCATTATTACGACACCGTTTGATACTTTTTCTGTGGCACGTCTTATTAATCAGAGTATGCCGATCAAACAGTTTATGACACAGAAAAATATCATCACATTCGGAATTGAAGACTATGTCGATGAAGTGCGGGAGACGATGTCAAAAATCAGACACCGTGATTTCCCAATCTTAAATGAAAACGGTAATTATGCCGGAATGGTTTCACGCCGTAATTTGATGAATATGCAGAAAAAACAGGTGATACTTGTTGATCATAATGAGAAGGCGCAGGCGGTAGACGGGATTGACGAGGCTGAGATCTTAGAGATCATTGATCACCATCGTCTCGGCAGTCTTGAGACAGTTTCACCGGTATATTTTAGAAACCAGCCGCTTGGATGTACATCTACGATCATTTATCAGATGTATCAGGAAAAGAGTGTGGATGTGCCGAAACAGATCGCAGGTCTTTTATTGTCTGCAATTATTTCCGATACGCTGATGTTCCGTTCACCGACATGTACTCCGTTAGATAAATCAGTTGCGGAGGCTCTTGCAGTGATCGCGGAAGTGGATATTGAGACTTATGCGAAAAATATGTTCCAGGCGGGCAGTAATTTCAGTGGGAAAACGACAGAAGAGATTTTTTATCAGGATTTCAAAATTTTCCATACCGATGACTGTGATTTTGGCGTAGCGCAGATCAGTGCCATGAGCCGGGAAGAGTTAGACAAAGTAGCAGAGCAGATACGTCCGTTTATGGTGCAGGTGCTTGCAGAAAAGAAGATCGATATGGTCTATGTTATGCTGACAGATATCTTAGAGGAATCTTCAAAGATTATTTTTGACGGGGAAAATGCAGGCAAAATTTTAGGAGCTGCGTTCCGCAAAGAAGAACGCAGTGAGGGCATTTTATTAGAGGGAATCGTTTCAAGAAAGAAACAGTTCATACCGACGCTCATGAATGAGATGGCAGAGCGCCAGTAAGATGCAAACGCTGTTGTTCATACAATAAGTGTGAGAAAAAGTTAGATGCTAGGATTTCAGGTTTTGGAGAGACTCGCGTGGGGCCTCTCCAAAACTTTTTTTGTATGCGCGCGAAAAGGTCGAATAATTCTTAAAACCGCATGCATAGCAGACCTCGGTGATCGGTGCCCCTTCCGCAATCAGATCCTTTGCAAGAAGCAGTCTTTTGGTCGAGAGATAATTGCCGATCGTGTAGCCGGTCTGCTCTTTGAATGTGTGCATCAGATAAGAGCGGCTTAGGAAAAAATGCGCAGACAAAGTATCAATGGAGATGTCTTCCGTCAGATGTTCGCCAAGATAATTTAACACAGCGATAATTTTTTCGTCGGAGGCAGAATCATTGATAAATTCAATGCCATCATGCATGGCGGCACGGTTTAACTGTATCATAAATTCCAAAAATAAAATTTCCTGATGCAGGGAAGCTGCAAAATCTTTATCGTTTTTAGCATGGTCAAGTGACTGTATCGCTGTCTTTAACTTTGCAGCACGCGAGCCGTGAAAACGCAGAACGTGGGACTGCTCAGCAGCAGCCTGCTTCAGGCAGTGGGAAAGATCACAGTCCGGCTCCTTGTATTTTTTCAAAAAGTCCGGCGAAACATAGATGATAATACGCTCATAAGGAGACTCCGACTGGATGATCGGCCGGTGCACCTCCCCCGCGTGAACCAGCACGATATCATTCGGGGCAAGCTGGTAAGAACGTCCCTCAATACAATAAGTGATATCACCATTCAACAGGATCAGGATCTTGTGAAAATCGTGATAGTGATAGGAAAACTCCTTTTTATTCTGATCTTTCAAGTGAAATAATTTAAAACTCGATGTCAGATAACCGACTTTTTTATATTCCGGCATATAGGCACTCCTTCCGAATTAGATGAATAAAATGCTGTCAGGAAAAACAAACTGCCATTCAGGGAACTTTAATCCACCTTTTCCCCTGACATCAATCCAACCCTAACACAAAAAAGCACAATTTGCAATATACACAGCACTAGACGAGTATATATTTTAAAAAGTGTTTTATATAATAGAACCATATGAAAGAAAAAGTTATAGGAAATAAATGTTAAAAAACTTGAAATAATAAGAATGAAAAAGAAGGAGAACGGCATGAAGAATTTCAGCAATTACAATGATTACAGTACAAAAGAAGAATTACATTTTGAATCAAAGGCAGTACACGGAGCACTTGGAACGGAACCGCTTACCGGAGCAGTCAGCATGCCGATCTTCCAGACGGCTACTTTCCGTCATCCGGCACTTGGAGAATCCACAGGATTTGCATACAGCCGTCTTGAGAATCCGACCAGACAGGAATTAGAGCGTACTATGGCGATTTTAGAGGGAGGTATCAAAGGATTTGCATTTTCCAGCGGACAGGCAGCTAATATGGCAGTATTTTCCCTGTTAAATCCGGGAGATCATGTGATCTTATCTGACGATATTTATGGTGGAACATTCCGTATCATCGGCGATGTTTTTGGAAAATACGGAATCGAGCACACTTATGTGGATATGTCGGAACTTGATGAGGTAAAGGCAGCAATCCGCCCGAATACAAAGATGTTCTTCATTGAGACACCAACCAACCCGATGATGAAAGTGGCAGATATCCATGCACTTTCTGAGATCGCAAAGGGTATCGGAGCACTTACAGTTGTAGATAATACGTTTTTGACACCGTATTTCCAGAAACCGTTACAGCTTGGAGCAGATATCGTAACACACAGTTCCACGAAATATTTAGGAGGACACAATGATACGATTTCCGGTATCGTAGTTGTAAAGGATAACGAGGAGATCGCAGAAAAGATCCATGTTCACATTAAATCCCATGGCAGTCAGCTTGCACCGCTTGACAGCTGGCTGATCTTAAGAGGAATCAAGACTCTGGCAGTTCGTATGGACAGACATAATGAAAATGCAAAGAAAGTTGCGGAGTGGCTCAGAACACAGCCGAAAGTACAGAAAGTATATTATGTGGGATTTGAGGATCACAAGGATTATGCAGTGACCAAAAAACAGACGACGGGTTTTGGCGGAATGATCTCATTTACCGTTGACAGCTTTGAAACAGTAAAGAAAATCTTAAAGGGTGTTGATATGATCATGTTTGCAGAGAGCCTTGGCGGAACAGAGACACTGATCACTTATCCGACCACGCAGACACATGAAGATACACCGCTTGATATCAAGGAAAAACTTGGCATCACAGATTGTTTCCTTCGTATGTCAGTCGGAATCGAGAATGTAGATGATATCATCGCAGATCTTGATCGTGCAATGAATGCGTAAAAACGCGGCGCAGAAATGAGGATTACCATGAAATTTACAAAAATGCAGGCATTTGGAAATGATTATGTATATATTGATGCCATTCATCAGAATATTACAAATTTACCGGAGCTGGCACGTTTTGTCAGTGACAGACATTTTGCAATCGGATCGGACGGTATGGTTTTAATCTGTCCGTCTGATAAGGGAGATTTCCGGATGCGGATGTTTAACCCGGACGGTTCAGAAGGCGAAATGTGTGGCAACGCACTTCGTTCTGTCGGGAAATATGTCTATGACCATAAACTGACGGATAAGACAGAACTTGTGATCGAAACACTCGGTGGAATGCAGCATTTGAACCTGACTGTGACGGATGGATTAGTATCTAATATCCGGGCGGATATCGGGGAGCCGAGACTGAATACGAAAGTAATTCCTGTAAATACAAATTTAGATCAGTTCGTGGAACAGCCGGTGGAGGTCTTAGATAAAACATTCCATATTACAGCAGTATCTTGGGGTAATCCACACTGTGCAATGTTTGTGGATTCTGTTGCAGACCTTGATGTGGAGCGTTACGGAAAGACGATCGAACATATGACATCCCTGTTTCCAAACAAGACGAACGTCACATTTGCTGAGTTTGTAAAACGTGATTATATCAAGATCCGTGAGTGGGAGCGTGGAACCGGCGAGACGATCGGATGTGGGACAGGCTGTTCGACAGCGGTTGTCGCAGGTGTTTTAACTGGAAGAACAGACCGCAAAGTTACTGTGGAGCAGATCGGCGGACCGCTTTTGATCGAGTGGGATGAAAAAACGAACCATCTGTTTATGACGGGACCATCACACACCGTATTTGAAGCGGAGATTGATGCGTCACATGTTTTAGAAAAATAAAAGAAATTGTTACTGTTCACGCGGGGACTTGGCATCTGCTGTCAGGTTGTGCGCCAGAGACTGAATTTTGTGAACAGCAGCAGAAATTTGATATCGGGGCTGCCGTGCAGAATGTACGGCGGCTTTTCATGGTTTGAAGTTGTACATTAAGAATAAGGACGATTTATCATAATGATTGCCGGAAATGAAAATTAAAAAATGATATCTTTGCAGTTTTAAATTGTCCGGAACCGGAGGAAAAATGAAATTAAGTAAGATTTGTGAAAAGATAAAATATGAATGTTTACAGGGAAGCATGGATGCAGAGGTCAGGGACATCATCTATGATTCGAGAAAGATTGCAAAAGAAACCATGTTTGTCTGCATGGTGGGAGCAGTGACGGATGGTCATAAATATATTCCGGATGCGGTGGAAAAGGGGGCAAGCGTCATTGTTGTGGAGCGCGATGAAGAAGCTGCTCAGATCCCGGGTACGATCACGGTGTTAAAAGTGGAGTCTGCCCGCTATGCACTGGCACTGATGTCAGCAGCATTGTTTGATTATCCGGCAGAAAAACTGATCACGATCGGTCTGACAGGTACAAAAGGAAAGACAACCACAACATACATGATCAAAAATGTGTTGGAAGCGGCCGGCAAAAAAGTTGGACTTATCGGAACGATCGGTGCAATGATCGGAGATGAAAAGATTCCGTCTAAAAACACAACGCCGGAATCCTACGAACTGCACCGTATGTTTGCATCTATGGTGGAGGCAGGCTGCGAGTATGCGGTGATGGAGGTATCATCCCAGGGACTTAAGATGGACCGTACAGCGGGAATCATGTTTGATTATGGTGTGTTTACCAACCTTTCCCCGGATCATATCGGACCAAATGAACATGCATCTTTTGAGGAATATTTAGAATGTAAGAGCATGCTATTCCGCCAGTGCAAGATTGGTATTTTAAATGCGGATGATGAGCACAGCGAGGCAGTTGCAGCAAACCATACCTGTGAGATCCACAGTTTTGGCGTAGAGGATAATAATGAAAAAACATTTCTTGGGAAGCCGCTTGATCTGGTTGCAGCGGATCTTGGATTTATCAAGGAGAATGGAAAACTCGGTATGCATTTTCATGTAAAAGGCTGCATGGACTGTGAGGCAAGAGTGCATATTCCGGGTAGATTTTCGGTATACAATTCACTGGTGACCATGTTGGTATGTCATCTGGCAGGAATTTCGGATCAGGCGATCTTAGATGGTTTAAACAAGGTACAGGTTAAAGGCCGTGTGGAAATGCTTCCGGTATCAAAAGATTATTACCTGATTATTGACTATGCACACAACGAAGTCAGCACCAGAAGCGTGCTTACAACATTGATGGAATATCATCCGAAACGCCTGATCTGTGTGTATGGCGGCGGTGGAAACCGTTCAAAACTGCGCCGTTATGATATGGGAGAGGTGACCGGTGAGATGGCGGATCTCTGTGTACTGACCTGCGATAATCCGAGAGACGAAGAAATCCGTGATATCAATAACGATATTAAAGTCGGACTGGCAAAGAGCAATGGAAAGTATATCGAGATCGACGACAGAAAAGAGGCAATCGCTTACTGCATGGTAAATGCCCAGCCGGGAGATATGATCGTACTGCTCGGAAAAGGGCATGAGGATTATCAGGAAATCCGTGGCGTGAAGTATCATTTTGATGAACGTGAGGCAGTGGCTGAGATCTTAGAGGAGATCAAAGAAGGAAAACGTGTACGCACGGTGTAATTGCTGATAACAGGAAGTGTGTGGAACATGCAATCGATGGATTGGAACAACGGGTTTGCCCGAAAAGCGGGAAAATATTTTATTGTAATACCACACGAAGTGAACGAAATTGGAGGAAATATTTTGAATACAATTACTGTAGAAGAACTGGCACAGAACGGAACAGAGGGACTGCAGCTTATAGATGTCCGTCCGGAAAATGATTTCTCGCACGGAGCGATCGAGGGCGCTGTTAATCTTCCATTAGAAAAGATTGAAGCGGGTGAGACAGCTATTTTAAAAAAAGATCAGCCTGTTTATCTGTACTGCCATGTGGGTGAAAACAGCCGTGATGCAGCTGAAATATTAGAGGACGATGGGTTTACGACTGTCAATTTAGAGGGTGGTTACCGCGCATGGTTAAGACATCAGCTCACGCGCGTGACAATGGAGGACGATTCAAGAAAAGAGCGCACGGAGCAGATTGAAAAAAGCCTGATCAAAAAATTCAGAAAACCAATCTGGAGCCGTTTCACCAAAGCACTGCATGATTATGAAATGATAAAGGACGGCGATAAGATTGCAGTGTGTATTTCCGGTGGAAAAGATTCCATGCTTTTGGCAAAACTGTTTCAGGAATTATACCGACACGGAAAACGCAATTTTGGACTTGTTTTTTTGTGCATGAATCCGGGTTACAACGAGGAAAACTGGCGTATTATTCAGGAAAATGCAAAACTTCTTGATATTCCGCTCACGACATTTGAAACACAGATCTTTGATTCTGTTGCGGAGGTGGATAAGAATCCGTGTTACCTGTGTGCAAGAATGAGAAGAGGATATCTGTACTCCAAGGCAAAAGAGTTAGGCTGTAACAAGATCGCGCTGGGACATCATTTTGACGATGTGATCGAGACGATCCTGATGGGAATGTTGTACAGCGGCAAAGTGGAGACCATGATGCCAAAACTTCACAGCCAGAACTTTGAGGGCATGGAACTGATCCGTCCGCTGTATCTTGTCAAAGAAGAGGATATCAAGGCATGGCGTGATTACAACCGCCTGCAGTTTATCCAGTGTGCATGCCGTTTTACTGAAAACTGTACAAGCTGTGGCGGGGCAAAAGGTTCGAAACGTGAGGAGATGAAAGATCTTGTGACGGAACTTCGCAAAAAGAGTGAGTTCATCGACAGTAATATTTTCAATAGTGTCAGCAATGTGAATTTAAAGACCATCATTGGTTATAAGAAAGATGGAGAGTATCACAATTTCCTGGATAATTATGATGCTGAGTAAAAGCGGATTTTTCGGGTAAAAGTGGGCAAATAAATATGGTAGAAAATCGAGGCGAAAATCCTTACTTTTAAAGTAGGGATTCGTTTGGTGTTGAGAAAGGAATCCTGCGTTGCGGGGTTCCTTTTTTGCGTGGAGGATTTGTAGTGAAGCGGTGCGGGGGTGTGGCTGTCAGCCCCCCCAGGTTCGCCATTCCAGCCCCAAAAGAGCCCTGCACCTTACATGCAAAATGAATCCCCCTACCCCAAAAACCACCCACGAAAGGAGTTCACCTATACAATGAAAGCCCACAAAACAATCACCTACGAATACAAAAACGCCCCAATCCCCGGCGGCGGCTACGTCACCGGTTTATTGTACCACCCAAAACAGCCCGGCATCCTCTATGCCAGAACAGACATCGGAGGCGTTTACCGGTATGAATACGAAAAAAAGTGCTGGAAAAGCCTCATCGACAGTGTGAGCATGGCGGACATCTCCGAAACATTTCCAATCGCATGCGCACTCGATGAAAAGAAACCGGAGCGCCTGTACATCATGAGCGGCATTAACGGACAGGGCTATGGAAAATTTTCAATTTCAGAGAATTATGGAGAGACATTTATTCACAAAAAAATCCCGGTGACCGTTCATGGCAATCTTTGCGGAAGAGGAACCGGATACCGTCTGGTGGTAGATAAAAAAGATGAAAACACACTTTATTTTGCAAGCCAGTTAGATGGTCTCTGGAAAACCACGGACAGAGGAGATACCTGGGAACGGCTTCCTTTAGAGGAAAATTACATGACCTGTGTCTGGGTATCGGATGATTCGAAAACAATTGTTGCAGGAACCGCAGGATATACGACAAGGGAGAGTGATACGCTTCGCGGTCACAGCCTGTATGTTTCCTATGATGCAGGGCAGACGTTTGAAAAACTGATGCAGCCGGAAAATGTCATGATTCATGACAGTAAAATGAACGGTCTTGTGGCATCGCGCTATGACTATGATGGAACATACCTTTATGTGACGATGAATGTCACCGGAAGATGGAATTATGTGGTCGACCTTGGATATAGCTGTGATTCCGGGGATGTGATCGGCGGGAAAGTGCTGCGGTATTATTTTTCAGACGGGAAAATTGCAGGGTATGATGACATTACACCGGATGCGGATGGCACGCTGACAGCAGAATTTTTAAATTATGGTTTTGGCGGTATTTCTTCCTGTAAAACAATGCCGGGACTTCTGGTGTGTTCAACGCTCTGCAGGGAAAAAGAGAGCGATGAAATCGTATATCTTTCGAAAGATTATGGCAGCAGCTGGAGCGTGAGTCTCTGCGGACTGGAAAAGGGGGATTTATATTTTAATACTTCCTACATGAAACCGGAGTATAACGGAAACCATTGTCTGCTGCACTGGCTGAGTGATATTAAGATCAATCCGTTTGATCCGGATGAGGTATGGTTTAATTCGGGAACCGGCGTTTTTATGACGGATGCGCTGCTCAGTGAGCATCCGCGCTATCATGATGCGTGTACCGGAATCGAGGAGACCGTTCATCTGAATGTATATGCGCCGGTTGATGGAGAGGTACAGCTTGTGGATATCGTTGGAGACCTCGGCGGATTTGCATTCCGGAATCTTGATGAACCCTGTAAAAATTCTTTTGATGACAGCGAGGGCAACCGTTACATTACCTGTATCAACGCAGATATTTCCGATGCGGACAGTAATCTTGGCATTGTGACGGCGCGGGGAAACTGGAAAGGAAAAACCAAAGGCGGTCTGGTGCGCACGTGCGATAATTTTAAAACATTTAACCGGATCGGCATGCCGTTTGGTATCAATGCAGAGATCGACAAGAAACTGCATGAGATCGAAAACCCGAATGTCAATGCCGGATGGGTGGCAGTGTCACCGGATGGCGTCAATATTGTATGGTCGGTTGCGGATGGGATAAGGCTTCCGGTGGAACTGGTGCTTGTCAGCAATGATGGAGGACACAGTTTTCAAAAAGCAGGAGTGTTTGATCTGGCGGGGCAGCCTGTTGAGACGGGATATCTGAAAGTATTTTCCGACCGCAGCAGGAAAGATCTGTTTTGTGGTTTTGGCGGTGCGTCCGAAATCTATGTGAGCAGGGATGGAGGAAGAAACTTTTATCAGAAACAGCCGAAAGAGGCATTTCCGGTCTGTGATTTTGGCTATATTGATACTGCAAATAAGACGGAAGTGCGCGGTGAGGGCGGAAAGACTGGCATATTTTACCTGGCATTGGGCGATGCAGGACTTTATAAACTCTGTTATGACACGAAAACAGAAGAAATCCATGTGAAACGCCTGACGGACACGGGGGATGCCTGCTACCGGATGGGACTTGGTGTGATCGGAGAGGACAGGGATTATCTGACAGAGGAAAAAGCAATTTATTTCTGCGGACGCCTTGAAGGGGAATATGGTTTTTACCGCACGTTTGATGAGGGAAAATCGTATGAGCGGCTGAATCAGGATAACCAGATGTACGGTGAGATCAACAGTATCGATGGGGATAAAAGAAAGTTTGGCAGATTTTTTCTGGCGACCGGGTCACGCGGTGTTTTGTATGGGGAGATGAAACGTCAGAGTCGGAAAATATAATATAGCAGAAAGATAAATTTTGGGAGAGAAGAATTCATTTACCGGATTTATCAGGTGTAAAGACGAACGTAAGAATATATCTATATATTAAGAAAGGAAAAGTTAGATGAGAGTTTACGAAGAAAACAACAGACTTGTAATTGCAGATGGAACATTGACATTATGGTTAGAACCATGGGGAGAAAATTCCTTCCGTGTGCGCATGACCAAAGAGGCACAGATGGATGCACATGACTGGGCGCTGACCGAGGAGGTAAAAATGTGTCCGCTTCAGGTGGAGTGTAAAGAAGTTGATACGACGGATCCATGGTACAAAGGCGAGGAGTTTGCAAAATATCATCAGACCGGAAAAGTTTACACCGTTAAAAATGGAAAAATCACGGCCGTGATCTCCCCGGAGGGATGGATCAGCTATTATAATCAGAAGGGAGAACTTCTGACCGAAGAGTACTGGAGAAACAGAAACCGGATCAACCGCTACTGTGTGCCGCTGCGCATTGATGCGAGAGAGTTAAAACCGATCCCGGGCAGTACGGATTACGAACTGACTATGCGTTTTGAGGCGTTTGATGATGAAAAAATATTTGGTATGGGACAGTATCAGGAGAAAAATCTGAATAAAAAAGGTGCAATGTTAGAACTGGCGCACAGAAACAGTCAGGCGAGCGTGCCGTTTATGGTCTCAAGCAGAGGCTATGGATTTTTCTGGAACAACCCGGCAATCGGAACAGCAGTTTTTGGTGCAAACAAGACAGAGTGGTACGCAAAGAGCACAAAAAAACTGGACTACTTTATTACGGCAGGAGATACACCGTTTGAAATCGAGGAACAGTATTCTGCGGCAACCGGAAGGACTCCGATGATGCCGGAATATGGTATGGGATACTGGCAGTGCAAACTGCGCTACCGCAACCAGGATGAAATCCTTGCAGTTGCCAGAGAACACAAAAAGCGCGGACTTCCGATGGATGCGATCGTGATCGACTTTTTCCACTGGACAATGCAGGGCGAGTTTAAATTTGAGCCGAGAGACTGGCCGGACCCGAAAGCGATGGTGGATGAGTTAAAGAGCATGGGAATCGAGACGGTTGTCTCTGTCTGGCCGACCGTGGATGAGCGCAGCGAAAACTATGGCGAGATGAACGACCGCGGATATCTTGTCACACCGGATCGTGGACTTTCCTATCATATGAGCTGGATGGGAAATACCGTATTTTACGATGCGACCAATCCGTGCGCGCAGAAATTTGTATGGGAAAAATGTAAGGAAAATTACTATAAAAACGGAATCCGCTGTTTCTGGTTAGATGAAGCGGAACCGGAGTATGGACCATATGATTTTGATAATTACCGCTATTATGAGGGACCGGCACTGCAGTGCAGCAACGTTTATCCGGTTGGCTATGCGAAAGGATTTTATGACGGATTGAAAGCGGAGGGAGAAAAAGATATCATGAGTCTGGTGCGCTGTGCATGGGCAGGCAGCCAGAAATATGGCGTTCTTACCTGGTCCGGGGATGTGTACTCGTCCTTCCGCTCCATGAGAGAGCAGCTGCAGGCAGGACTTAATATGTGTGTGGCTGGTATTCCGTGGTGGACATCGGATATCGGAGGCTTTCTTGGCGGGGATATCAAAGATCCGGCATTTAAAGAACTTCTGGTGCGCTGGTTTGCCTGGGGTGCATTCTGTCCGGTATTTCGTATGCACGGAGAGCGTTCCCCGTGGTATGAGAGAGAGCAGGAGTTTATCGATGGTGTGCGTCAGCTTACTTCCGGTCAGGATAATGAAGTGTGGAGTTTTGGGGAGGACAATTATGAGATCCTGAAAAAATATCTGTTTATCCGTGAACGTCTGCGACCATACATTCGTAGCTGCATGGAACAGGCAAGTAAAACGGGTGCACCGGTGATGCGTCCGCTGTTCTTTGATTTTGCGGAGGATAAAGAGAGCTGGAACGTGGAGGATGCGTATATGTTCGGACCGGATCTTTTAGTGGCACCGGTCATGGAGGCAGGTGCGACAGAGCGCAGGGTATATCTCCCAGCAGGTACAAAATGGACGGATGCCTACACGAAAAAGGTATACGAGGGCGGAAATTATGTGACAGTACCGGCACCGATCGATGTGATTCCGGTATTTATGAGAGAGGGAATCTCTTATCCGATTTATGAATAAAAGTAAGAGTTCAATGAAATAATAAGATAGCCGAGTGAAGCAAGTGTAGATCACGATCATGTGCTGGTTTTGCACATGATATAAAAAATCCCCCACGCAGTGTTTGCAGCCACTGCGTGGGGGATTTTCATATTAAGAAGGGGGTTTTGTCATATTGACGATAGAAACCCAGCTGTTAAATATTTAACAGCAAGTCTATTATGCACCCAAAAGTACTAAAAATCCAGTGAACATATTGTGAATTTTTGTATTTTAATTGTTAATAAATGAAAATGAAACATGAAAGAGGATTGCGGATGACTTGACGTTTCCTTTGCTTTTCCCGTATAATAAAAACGTATGGGCATATGCCCGGCGTATTTTTTTTTGAAATGGAGAGTAACATGTCAATAGATCAGAGTAAAATCAGAAATTTTTGTATTATAGCACATATCGATCACGGTAAATCGACACTTGCCGATCGTATCATAGAACGTACAGGAACTTTGACCAGCCGTGAGATGCAGGCGCAGGTTCTTGACAATATGGATTTAGAGCGTGAGCGTGGAATTACGATCAAGTCACAGGCAGTCCGTATCATTTATAAGGCAAATGACGGGGAAGAGTATATTTTTAACCTGATCGACACACCTGGGCACGTCGATTTTAACTATGAGGTATCACGAAGCCTTGCAGCCTGCGACGGTGCGATCCTGGTTGTGGATGCAGCACAGGGAGTGGAAGCACAGACACTGGCAAATGTATATCTCGCATTAGATCATGATCTTGATGTCATGCCTGTCATCAACAAGATCGATCTTCCGAGTGCACAGCCGGATGAAGTGGTAAAAGAAATCGAGGATGTGATCGGGATTGAGGCGGAGGATGCACCGCGTATTTCTGCTAAGACCGGCTTAAATATCGATCAGGTATTAGAGCAGATCGTAACAAAGATCCCGGCCCCGACTGGAGATAAAGAAGCACCGCTTCAGGCGCTGATCTTTGATGCACTTTACGACTCTTACAAGGGTGTTATCGTATTCTGCCGTATCAAAGAGGGAACGGTAAAAGTGGGAGATACCATCCGCATGATGGCAACCGGTGCACAGTCCGAGGTCACAGAGGTCGGATATTTTGGTGCCGGACAGTTTATCCCGTGTGATGAGCTTGCAGCGGGAATGGTAGGTTATCTCTGTGCAAGTATCAAAAATGTCCGCGATACCCGTGTCGGTGATACCGTGACAAATGCCGACCGCCCATGCAGTGAGCCGCTTCCGGGTTACAAAAAGGTCAATCCGATGGTGTACTGCGGTATGTATCCGGCTGACAGTGCAAAATATCCGGATCTCCGTGATGCATTGGAAAAATTACAGATCAACGATGCGTCCTTGCAGTATGAGCCGGAGACATCGTTAGCGCTTGGTTTTGGTTTCCGCTGCGGATTTTTAGGCCTGCTTCATTTAGAAATCATTCAGGAGCGTTTAGAGCGTGAGTTTAATTTAGATCTTGTGACAACAGCTCCGGGGGTTATTTACAAAGTGCACAAGACAAACGGAGAGGTCATGGATCTGACAAACCCGTCAAACCTGCCGGATCCGTCTGAGATCGAATACATGGAAGAACCTGTCGTATCGGCAGAAATCATGGTGACGAGTGAGTATGTCGGTGCAATCATGAAACTGTGCCAGGAGCGCCGCGGTGTTTATTTAAGTATGGAATACTTAGAGGAAACGCGTGCACTGATCAAGTATGATCTGCCGTTAAATGAGATCATTTACGATTTCTTTGATGCATTGAAGTCACGTTCGAGGGGTTATGCGTCCTTTGATTATGAATTAAAGGGATATGAGCGCTCCGAGCTGGTAAAACTTGATATCCTGATCAACAAAGAACAGGTCGATGCCCTTTCCTTTATCGTATTCAAAGACAGTGCGTATGAGCGTGGAAGAAAGATGTGCGAAAAATTAAAGGAGGAGATTCCAAGACATTTATTCGAGATCCCGATTCAGGCGGCTGTTGGCGGTAAAGTCATTGCGAGAGAGACCGTCAAGGCAATGCGTAAGGACGTGCTTGCAAAATGTTACGGTGGCGATATTTCCCGAAAGAAAAAACTGTTAGAGAAACAGAAAGAAGGAAAGAAGCGTATGCGTCAGGTCGGAAATGTCGAGATCCCGCAGGAAGCATTTATGAGTGTTTTAAAACTGGATGAGGATTAAATATGGAAAAAAAGGAACTGGAATTATATATACATATCCCGTTCTGTGTCCGGAAATGTAATTATTGTGATTTCCTTTCTTTCCCGGCAGATGAAGATACACAGAGACAATATGTGAAGGCACTTTGCAAAGAAATTTTCTATTATGGGGCACATTGCAGGGATTATGTGGTTTCGACAGTCTATATTGGTGGCGGCACGCCATCGTGGCTGTGGGAGTCGGATATGGCAGAGATCATGGATGCCGTGCATAAAAATTTTGCGCTGCTGCCGGATGCGGAAGTCTCTGTTGAGTGCAATCCCGGAACTGTTACAGCGCAGAAATTTGCAGTGTACAGACAGTCCGGGATCAACCGGATCAGTTTGGGATTGCAGTCTGCACAGAATGTTGAACTGAAAATGTTAGGGCGTATCCATACATGGGAACAGTTCCTGAAAACTTATGAACTTGCAAGAGCAGGAGGATTTTCCAATATTAATGTGGATCTAATGAGCTCACTGCCGGGACAGCACATGGAAAGTTATGCAGATTCGCTGCAGAAAGTCTGCCGTCTGAAACCGGAACATATTTCTGCCTATTCGCTGATCATTGAAAAAGGAACTCCGTTTTATGATCTGTATAAATTTGATGCGGTTAAACAACGTGCAGGAATGGCGACGGATGCACTGCCGACAGAAGATGAAGTCTATGAGATGACACAGCTGACCGAGCAGATGCTTAAGGAAAACGGCTATGTGCATTATGAGGTTTCAAATTTTGCACAGCCTGGTTATGCGTGCAGACATAATATAGGTTACTGGACGCGTGTCAATTATCTTGGTCTGGGACTTGGTGCGTCGTCATTGATGGAAAATATACGTTACACTAACACCAGAGATTTATATACTTATCTGGAGCAGGTCGAAGTCATCCGGGAAGGCATCTGGGAAAATAAACATGACGACGGAACAGTGGAACAGCTCACGGCAACCAATCTGCACGCCTCTGCTGAGTCAGTTGGCAAATATGCGCAGATGGAAGAATTTATGTATTTAGGACTTCGTATGATCGACGGAGTTTCAAGGGATGATTTTATGCACAGCTTTGGGATGCCCATCGAGGCAGTGTATCAGGAAGTTTTGAATCATCTGCAGGAGGAGGGGCTCTTAGAGCGCCGCGCAGGAAGAATATACCTGACACCCAGGGGACAGGATGTCAGCAACTATGCCCTGTCGCAGTTCCTGTTTGATTGAAACATCATAAAATATTAAGAAAATGTTTTATGGTCTTTTACATGTGGATAGGATATAATGTGCGTAGGCAGTGAGCGGTGCCAAATAAGAGAAATACAAAAAATGACTGCTTGCAGGCATTTTTTTGTGTTTTTCTTATTTGATAGGGCGGTGCTAGGTGCCGGTGGCACCTGTTTAGCACGGACCGAAGTGGAACGTAGATGCCCGTCAGTCCAGTGGCACTGCGGACGAAAGTTAAAAGTAAATTAAAATAAATAAGATGGTGAGTGAACGGATTTGAATGCAGAGAAACGAAGAAAAAAACGACTGAGAAATCTGGTGTGCATAGTATATTGTTCGCTGCAGCTTTTGATCGTTCTTGCGTTATTTCAGGGGATGGGGAGTTTGCTGCATAAGCTGGTTCCGGCAGGTATTGACCTTTCACAGATTGAGGGGAAGATCGTGGTTGTTGACGACGAGCAGGAGAATAAGGATAAGTTAGATGAGAATAAACTGATCGTATGCTTAGATGCCGGACATGGCGGAAAGGATAACGGGTCTGATTACAGGCTTCGTTATGAGAAAAATGATAATTTAAAAATCACACAGGCAGTGGCGGCATATCTTGCTGACAAAGAAAATATTCAGGTCATTATGACACGTTCCGATGATACATTTTTATCATTGGAGGAACGGACATCTTTTGCAAATCAGAATAATGCCGATTATTTTGTGTCACTGCATCGCAATACGGGTGAAGGAAATGGTGTGGAGACCTGGATCCGCAGTGACGCGGATGACAAGACACAGGCGCTTGCAAAAAATATTATGGACAACCTGGATGCTGCCGGGATCTCGAGAAACCGTGGTGTAAAAAAAGGAACACAAAAGAGCGAGAGCAAAGATTACTATGTAAATCTGCACACGAACATGCCGGCATGTATTGTCGAACTTGGTTTTATGAACAGTCCGACGGATAATCAGCTGTTTGATGCAAACATTGACAGTTATGCAAAGGCGATCGGGGATGCTGTGTTAAAAACGTATGAGTCTTATGGAAAAGACGGAGCAGATGCTAAAGAATCCGTCGAGGATGTTCCAGGCACGGAAGAGCAGACGAGTACGGAAACGGGCACAGGTACGACAGGACAGGTATTGCAGAACACACCGATTGAAAATGTATCCTCATTGGATGCCACCAGCCATGACTGGGGACTTGGCAGCCATACAGATGATGAAAACCGTCCGTTAGATGCCATCAATGCGCAGGAGACATATGGAAAATACAATGCCTGCTTTATTGGTGATGACACGAAAGACATTTATCTGACCTTTGATGAAGGCTATGAATACGGACAGACGGAGAGCATCTTAAATACCTTAAAGGAAAAAGGGGTATCTGCCACATTTTTTGTGACAGAACCGTATGCGAAAGAGAATCCGGATCTGGTAAGACGAATGATCGATGAAGGACATGTGTTAGGAAACCACAGTGTGACGCATCCTTCCGCAGGTATGCCTTCTTTATCATTAGATAAACAGGAAAATGAGGTAACAGAGAATCATGCCTATATCAAAGAAAATTTTGGATATGATATGTATCTGTTCCGTTACCCGACAGGAAGATTCAGTGAGCAGTCACTTGCCCTGTTAAATAACTGTAATTACAAGAGTATTTTCTGGAGTTTTGCATATCTGGATTATGATGTCAATAATCAGCCGGATCATGCATCGAGTCTGCAGAAGATGAAAGATAAACTTCATCCGGGTGCAATTTATCTGCTCCATGCGGAGTCAGAGACAAATGCAGCAGTGCTGGGAGATTTTATTGATGCCGTGAGAGCTGCAGGGTATGGGTTTAAGAATTTTTAATAGAATATTTTCAGGAGAAAGCAGGGAACGTCAGAATGATTTGACGCTCCCTGCTTTTTTCAGAAATGTGGGTTGTCAGTTTAGCTAGCATCACTTTACCTTGATAACCATTTATTTTGATAAAGTGATGACACGCAGTATAAAAAATGATACAATATTTTTGTATGCATATATGTACGCTTAGAATTTTCTAAATGAAGAATTCTAGGAGTACATGAAAAAAGGGAAATGAAATAAAAAAGAAGGCGCTGAATTTGAAAGTGACAAAAATGATAAGCAGGAAAATGGCAGGCGGCATATTATTGGGCTTTCTGGCTGTGGCAGGCATTGTGACAGGCAGTCAGGGAAGTGTGACAGTTTATGCGGCAGAGGAATTACAGGGAAGTGGAACAGCAGAAGATCCGTATGTGATCACCGGTTCGGAGGATCTGTGGAAGTTTGCAGAGATCGTAAAAGCATCCTCGGATAGAAATGAATGTGCGAAAGTTGCAGATGGTGTAACAGAGATCGATACAACAGTACGTGGAGAAAAGAAAGACTTAACATGGAATCCGATCGGAGATTCCTCCGGTTCCTATAAAGGAGTCTTCGATGGTAACGGAGCAGAGATCACGATCCATGCGGACAGAAGCATTAACAATAATGCCGGTTTGTTTGGCATACTAGGCAGTGGCGGAGAGATAAGAAATGTCACCACTGCAGGAAGTTCTAAAGGCTGGGATAGTGTAGGAGGTATCTGTGGTCAGGCATGTAGTGATGCAAAAATCGTAAACTGTAACAATAAAGCAGATATAACCGCACAAGGAGGTCAGGCAGGAGGTTTGGCTGGATATGCAAGCAGTGCACAGATCGAATCCGATACCTCGATCAGTAATACAGGTGCAGTTACAGGGACAGCGAATGTAGGTGGACTTGTCGGTCAGGCTAGTGGTGGAATGAAGGTGATCGTCCATGAGGGTATTCTCAATTCTGGAGCTATAACTGCTAAATCAAGTGGATATGTCGGAGGTTTGATCGGATATGCAGATCTTGCGTCCATTCAAGCGGATGCGGATATTATCAATACGGGTAAGATATCTAGTATGGGAAGCAATACTTCTATGGGAGCAGGAGGATTGATCGGATATGGAATTGATATATCTATAATTTCCCGGAATGGAATGTTACAGAATAAAGGAGAAGTGACAGCAGCAATTACAAGTGTTGGTGGTATTGGAGGGCATATGACAAGTTCTGATAACAGTAACTGTCAAATTCAGGCAGCAAAGGGCGTGATCAATACCGGCAGGATCACAGGTAAAAATAGTGTCGGTGGAGTTGTCGGGGAGTATGCATATTCTGCACCGATGACTTCTATGGATGGATTTATTTTAAATAGGGGAGCTGTGGAAGGAAATGGAGATAATGTCGGCGGTGTGATCGGAAGAATGGGTAGCAATTCAGATGGTAGTAAGTATGGAAATATGGGAGATGTCACGAATACAGGTAAGTATACCGGCGGCGTGATCGGATCATGGGACAGCAATACCAGTCTGGAAAATTCGTTCAATATAGGAAATGTGGTAGTAACAGGTGAAGATGCTGCAGACGTTGGTGGTATTGCAGGAAGATTTACGGGTGTCAATATTAAGAATTGCTATCATACAACGGAGTATCCGCTGATCGGTAACGGAGAAGCTGAGAAAGACGAGATCACCGGCAAGATATCGAATTGTTACTGTATGGAGAAGAATACGTTACCATGGGACGGCGAGATTACAAAGACAACGAAAGCATTCACGGATGGAGAGGTTGCATATCTTCTGGATGGAAGTGGAGATAGCAGGAGGGCTGAATTGATCTGGGGACAGAAAATCGGAACAGATCAGACTCCGGTATTGGGCGGTATGACTGTATATCAGGATGGCAGCATATACAGTAATGCAGACGGACATCACTATGGTGCACCACAGTATACATGGAGCGAGAGCGATATGAGCTGTACGGCACGCAGGATATGTGAGGGATGTGAAAATGAAGAAAGCGAAACTGTAACTGCATCTTATACAGAGGAAAAAGCAGGATGTGAAACAAACGGCAAGAAAGAGTACAAAGCAGAATTTAAAAATCCATCATTTGAGGTTCAGACAAAGACGATCATGACGGATTCACTTGGACATGATGTAACAGATGCAGTCTGGTCAAAGGATGAAAAGGCACATTGGAAAGATTGTAAAAATGGATGTGGAAAGAAATTAGAACAGGCAGAGCATACATTTCAGACGATCATCGACCGGCAGGCAACAGAAAGTACCGAAGGCAGCAGCCATGAGGAATGCAGCGTATGCGGCTATCAGAAAGCAGCAGTTGTGATCCCGGTGACCGGGAAGGAAGAAACAACAAATGAACAGCCGTCCAATACAAATACACTTACCGTCGGACAGGTTGTTGTGAATAAGGCAGATGGATCGTTCTATACCATCAAGAAGAATGCCGGTAAAGTCCATGAGGTAGAATACAAGGCACCGAAAAACAAAAAACAGACAAAGATCGCTGTGCCGGATTCTATCAAAATTAATGGTGCGACCTATAAAGTAACATCGATCGCAAAGAGTGCATTTAAGAATAATAAGAAACTAAAGACGGTTACGATCGGTAAGAATGTATCAAAGATCGGAGAAAATGTCTTTTCCGGATGCAAGAAGTTAAAGACAATTACGATAAAATCTACAAAACTGAAAGCAAAGACACTTTCTAAGAGTACATTTAAAGGAATCACAAAAGCAACCACGGTCAAAGTACCGAAGAAGAAATTATCCGCTTATAAGAAATTATTTAAGAGCAGGGGACTTTCTTCCAAAGTAAAAGTAAAGGCATATTAAAGTAAGACAGACAACGTTACAGTATACAGGTTTTCCTGCGGACTGTAGCGTTGTTTTTTTCTGGTGCAATCTATGGCAGGATAGGTATAGAATATTTTCAGAAGAAATGGTAAAATGAAATCGGTCAATCCGTGCAGAGATGCGTGTGGCTCCGGCTGCATTACCTGCGACACTTTTTTCAATAGCGTAGGCTTAGCGGTGTTATCGTGAGGTAGCGGATGACCTTTTTATGTATTGCTCTAGGAAAAGAGGTAGATCAGGCAATCAAAGAGGGGAATAAAGCATTATTGGGTACGCTAAAAGAACTTAGCTTAAAAAAGCGGAACAGATTGCAATTTCTAAATTATGTTTGTATAGGGAGGATGACGATATGGGTAAGATTATCTTGTATCAGGGGAGTCCTGACAAAGAAATAAAGCCAGCTTTTGGATTGGGAGAAAACCGGCATGATTACGGAAAAGGCTTTTATTTGACGGAAAATATTGATCTTGCAAAAGAATGGGCGGTTTGCAGACCGGATGAGACAAATGGCTGGGTTCATAAATATGAGTTGGATATGGAAGGACTGAAAGTACTTGATTTCCAGAAATATAGCATTTTATCATGGCTGGCTGAATTAATGAAACACAGGGATGCAGCAGACTCTAAGCGTTACAGAATGTTGTCGCAGAAGTTTATTGCAAAATATGGTATCGAAACAAGCGGATATGATGTGATAAAAGGATGGAGAGCGGATGCATCGTACTTTTATATTGCAAAAGCGTTTGTCAGAGATGAAATTGATGTGGAAATTTTAGAAGAGCTCCTTTTGTTGGGAGGTTTGGGAATACAGTATTGTATTAAATCAGAACTGGCATATTCGAGGCTGTCTGAGAGAAAAGAAGAACTTATTTCCGTGGAATATGACGAGTTTAATGAAAAATACAATGAACGCGATGTGACAGCAAGGAAAAGGATGAAAGAATTGATTGACTCTGATGCAAATAAAGTAACCAATGTGTTTAGTACACTTTTATGAGGAGAGAAAAATGCGGGCATATTCAGAGACATATTTAGATGATGTGGTAGAGAGTCAGGGAAAACTGTTTGATTTTGTAGCGCAGACATTTCCTGAAAATGATACAACGGATTTTATAGAAGCGTATATGAAAAGTAAAACCAGAAAATATATCGATGAGTCGATGGCGTATGTTAATACCATGGATGCTAAAGAATTATGGAGATATTTTTCGGATACAGAAAAGTATAAATTGAAAGCTGGAAAGGCTTTAGAAGGGTTTATGCCGGACTGGATTGGCGAGTTTTATGCGTATTATCAATGGTACTATAATATTCCAAGCTCGGAGGTGATAGAAAAAGTACCGTTAAATTTTTTGATGAAAGCGTATCACGGACTGCATGACTTAGAGCTTGATCTGGCAGTAAAAAAGGTAGGTGCAGCATAAAATGGATATTTTATGTTTTCATAATCCTGATGAGGAAAATGGATACTTGAGTAACTGGTATATGTCACAGTTTGATGTAAATGGAATCGGATTTTCATCTATGGAGCAATATATGATGTATAAAAAGGCAGTTTGTTTCAGAGACGATGTGATTGCTGAAAAGATATTGGAAACAGATGAGGTTGGATCTATAAAAGAACTGGGACGTATGGTGGCAGGCTATAATGAAAATTACTGGAATGGTATAAGGCAGATTGTAGTTTATGAAGGGCTTATAGCAAAATTTTCCCAAAATGATAAATTGAGGGAAGGTTTGTTACATACGAAAGATCAAATCCTTGCAGAATGTGCGGTAAAAGACAGAATTTGGGGGATTGGATTATCTATGAAAGATCCAGATCGGATGGATTTGAGCAAATGGAGAGGTCAAAACTTATTAGGATACACATTGATGATGATAAGAGACAGGTTGTAAATGTTATTACTTATCTGAAATATTCTTATGAAGAAGGATATGTAAAAGTAAAGGCATACTAAAGTAAGACAGACAACGTTACAGTATACAGGTTTTTCTGCGGACTGTAGTGTTGTTTTTTTAATTCATAGGATTCGGGTGTCAAAATTTGGAAGCCACCTTTTGACACCCGAATCTTCATAGGAAAATTACGTCCATGAATTAAAAAATCTTCGCATTCCTGTGATAGCAATCAGACAATTCTAAACAAATTCTAAAAAATTGGCACACTGGTATGACCAGAATTTATTGACACAACCACCCTAAAATGATAGAATTTATCTATAAGTAACAGATAAGGCGAAAAATGTTACAAAAGAAATGGAGATTATCATGGGAAATGTACGGATTCTGGAAGTAAAACAGAGCATTTTCGAGAGCAATGACAAGCAGGCAGCATTGCTTCGCGAAGAACTGAAAAAAGACGGCGTGTTCTTGTTGAACCTGATGTCATCGCCTGGATCAGGCAAGACAACGACGCTGACACGCACGATCGAGGCACTGAAAGATGACTTGAAGATCGGTGTCATGGAGGCAGATATCGACTCTGACGTGGATGCGGAAACAATTTTAAAGACCGGAGCAAAGGCAATCCAGCTTCATACAGGCGGCATGTGTCATCTGGATGCAGATATGACGAGACAGGGATTAAAAGGACTTGGAACAGATGATGTGGAACTGGTTATTTTAGAGAATGTCGGCAATCTGGTATGTCCAGCGGAGTTCGATACGGGTGCAGTGAAAAATGCGATGATCTTATCCGTACCGGAAGGACATGACAAACCTTTAAAATACCCGCTGATGTTTTCCATCTGCGATGTCGTGCTGATCAACAAGATCGATGTGATGCCATATTTTGATTTTGACTTAGAGCAGTGTAAAAAGAACATCCTAATGCGCAATCCGAATGCAAAGATCATCCCGATCTGTGCAAAGACAGGTGAAGGTATGGAAGAATGGGCAGACTGGCTGAAAAAAGAGACCGCTGCATGGAAAGAGGAGGAACACGCATGAAAAAGTTTGAGTACACACCACCGGAACAGCCGAGAGAGCTGATCTTAAAATTAGGACAGAAGATCACCGACCGTATCGGTCATACAGTGACAGCCGAAGATCCGGAATATTATGGATTAGAAGCACTTGTGACGGATGAGATGGCAGAAGTTGCACTGAAAATGAAAGTGCGCAAACCGATGACATTAGCACAGGCCGTAAAAGCAACCGGAAAAGAAGAAAAAGTGTTAGAAGAACTGTTGCAGGAAATGAGTAACATCGGTCTTTTAGAGTACAACTGGGAGAATCCGAAACACGAGAAGCAGTATGTCCTTCCGATGTATGTACCGGGAAGTGCAGAGTTTTTTAACATGAAGTTAGATCAGATTAAAGAGCACCCGGAAGTTGCATCATTCTTTGAGCGCATGGCATTTTTACCATTGCAGAAAGTAACACCGATGGTACCGCCAGGAGGCGCTGGAATCGGTATGCACGTTATCCCGGTTGAGAAAGCGATCGAGACGGAAAATGAGTCTGTCAGTGTCGAGCATATTTCCCACTGGCTGGATAAATATGATGGAAAATATGCAGCAGGTCCGTGTTCCTGCCGTTATTCCCGCGGTGTTTTGGGCGAGGGATGCGCGGATGATCCGGAAGACTGGTGTATCGGTGTCGGCGATATGGCTGACTATTTAGTCGAGACAAACAAGGGACATTACATTACACGTGAAAAGGTAATGGAAATCTTACAGCGTGCGGAGGATAACGGATTTGTTCATCAGATCACAAACATTGACGGCGAGGACAAGATTTTTGCCATCTGTAACTGTAATGTAAATATCTGTAATGCACTTCGTACTTCACAGTTATTTAACACACCGAACATGTCACGTTCTGCTTATGTGGCAAAGGTTGAAACAAAGGATTGTGTTGCATGTGGACGCTGCGTAGAGTACTGTCCGGCGGGTGCCGTAAAAATGGGTCAGAAACTCTGTACGAAAGATGGAACCATCACCTATCCGAAACACGAGCTGCCGGATAATACCAAGTGGGGACCGGAAAAATGGGATATGGATTACCGTGATAACAACCGCATCAACTGTTATGATACCGGAACGGCACCGTGTAAGACGGCATGTCCGGCACATATCGCAGTACAGGGATACTTAAAGATGGCGGCACAGGGACGATACACAGATGCCCTTGCCCTGATCAAAAAGGAAAATCCGTTCCCGGCAGTCTGCGGCCGTGTCTGCAACCACCGCTGTGAGGATGCATGTACAAGAGGAACTGTGGACCAGGCAGTTGCGATCGATGATGTCAAGAAATTTATCGCAGAACTGGATCTGAATTCAGATACACGTTACATTCCACCGGTCGTACAGCCGTCAAACCGTGGAACTTTCCCACAGAAGATTGCAATCATTGGTGGTGGCCCGGCTGGTTTAAGCTGTGCGTTTTATTTGGCAACCAGAGGTTACAAACCGACTGTATTTGAGAAAAATGAACGTCCGGGTGGAATGCTCGTTTACGGTATTCCTTCTTTTAAATTAGAGAAAAATGTTGTGGATGCTGAAATCGAAGTGATGCGTGAACTTGGTGTGGATATCAAATGCGGCGTGGAAGTTGGAAAAGATATTTCGTTAGACGAACTGCGCGCGCAGGGATATCAGGCATTTTATATTGCAATCGGCTGCCAGGGAAGCCGCAAAGCAGGCATTCTGGGCGAGGATGCCGCGGGTGTAATGAGTGCGGTTGATTTCTTACATATCGTATCCGGTGGAAACGAAGACTACCGCGTGGATGGCAGATCTGTTGTCATCGGTGGCGGTAACGTGGCAATCGATGTGGCACGTACAGCGGCACGCTGTGGTTCCAACGAAGTTTCCATGTTCTGCTTAGAGTCTGAAAAAGAGATGCCGGCATCCAAAGATGAGGTGGAAGAAGTCAAAGAAGAGGGAGCTGCCGTTCACTGTGGCTGGGGTCCGAAAGAGATTTTGACAGAAAACGGTAAAGTGCGTGGCATCGTGCTGAAAAAATGTGTTTCCGTCAAAGATGAGACTGGACGTTTTAACCCACAGTTCGATGAGAATGAGACAATGACCGTGGAATGTGAGCATGTATACTTAAGTATTGGACAGAGCATTCTCTGGGGTGACCTTTTGGCAGGCTCTAAAGTGGAACTTGGAAGAGGAAACGGAGCAGTAGCAGATCCGCTTACTTACCAGACCGCAGAACCGGATATCTTTGTCGGTGGAGATGTCTATACCGGACCGAGTTTTGCAATCAATGCGATCGCAGCCGGAAAAGAAGGTGCAGAGTCCATTCACCGTTTTGTACATGAAAACGCAAGCATGACGATCGGAAGAAACCGCCGTCAGTTTATCGAACTGGATAAGGAAAATCTTGCCCTGGAAGGATATGACAGTGCAAAGAGACAGCGTCCTGCAATGGATGACAAGATTGATGCGCACAGATCATTCCGCGATGCACACAGGACACTGACCGAGGAGCAGGTGAAGATCGAGACTGCGCGTTGTCTTGGATGTGGAGCTTCCGTGGTCGATCCGAACAAGTGTATCGGCTGTGGTGTCTGCACGACAAAGTGTGAATTTGATGCGATCCATCTGCACCGCGAGCTGCCGGAGTGCAGCCGTATGGTAAAAGCGGAGGACAAGATGAAGGCAATTCTTCCTTATATGTTAAAACGTGAAGTGAAGATCCGTTTTGGAAAAAAGGAGAAATAAAGCGAATGCATGAACTTGGAATCGTATTTCATGTGATCAAAAGCGTGGAGGAGATCGCGCAGGAAAATGAACTGACAAAGGTTTCGGCTGTGACACTTTCCATCGGGGAAGTGTCCGGCATCGTGCCGTCTTATCTCACAGACTGCTGGCGCTGGGCGGCGGACCGCACAGAGGTTTTATCCGGCAGTGAGTTAAATATCGAGACAATCCATGCAGTGACACATTGTGATGACTGTGGCTGCGAATATGATACCGTAGCACATGGTAAGATCTGCCCGGAGTGCGGCGGGGAACATACCTGGCTTTTATGTGGAAATGAGACGATGATCAAAGAGATCGAGGTGCCGGAGGAAGAGCCGGTGCCGTAAAGAGTAACATTTTTGTTACTGTTCACTCGCAAGCTTGACACTTGCTGTCAAGCTGTGCGCCAAAGACTATATCATGCCAGATTACAGCCCCATGCATCGAAGATGCATTTAAAATGGGCTGTAATCGTTACTGCTCACACAGTATGTGTGAACAGTAACACATTTTTTGTATTTTATATCGTACAGAATCGAAACATAATTGCAATTCCTAAAAAATCATGATACCCTTTGTATACATAATACTTATATAGGCAAAAAATTTTGCTGTATAATTTTTGTGTATGCAGAGGGTATTGTTATAATAAGAAATTTGCCCGTAAAATGCATCTAAATTGAGATTGTAAATCTTTGCAAAGAGCACATGTAAAGTCCTTTTTGCACAAGATTGTTTATTAGAAAAAGAAAAGACGCTGACATCAAAAGAATCACTTGAGATGAAAGGTACGGTATAAATGGAAAATGTAAGAGGCGCAATGCGACTCTTATTAGGCTGTACCTGAAATTAGGGGTACAGTTTTTTTTATTCCAAAATCTGTATCATAGATTCGTGTATGAAAATCATATAAATTTGATAATCAGGGAGGAAACGAATGGATACAAGAGTAGCTTTGATCGGGATCATCGTTGAAAATATGGATTCCACGCCGGAATTAAATAAACTTTTGCATGAATACGGCTCGTATATTATCGGACGGATGGGTCTGCCATACCGTGAGCGGAATGTGCATATCATCAGCGTTGCAATCGATGCGCCGCAGGATGTTATCAATGCACTTTCCGGGAAAATCGGCACACTTGATGGAATCACGGCAAAGACGGTGTATTCGAATGTTGGCATGGCATAAGCTGGCGTGGATATGAATTGAAAATATACACATTGGGCAAAATCAAAAGAAATATATGTCGGATGCCCAATCTCACTAGCAGAAAGACCATTATGATCGGACAGGGATAAATTTATGTTACAAAACCAGAGAACACCAGACAAAAACAAACAGAAAAACTATGGCATGTCAGCGCAGAATTTTAAAAATCTGCCAGAGACAATAGAAAAGACAGCAGATATCACAAAAGAACAGCTTGCATTTCTTCTTGCCACAGAGGACGATGCGATGATACAGGATTTAAAGCAGCGTGCGCGGAACACAGGTGACCGCATCTATGGAAAAAATGTCTACATCCGCGGACTGATTGAGTTCACAAATTACTGCAAAAATGACTGCCTTTACTGTGGAATCCGCAGAAGTAACTGCCACGCAGACCGCTACCGGCTGACGGAAGAAGAGATTCTTTCCTCCTGTAAAAACGGATATGAGCTGGGATTTTGCACCTTTGTACTGCAGGGTGGGGAGGATGGATTTTATACCGATGAAAAGATCTGTCAGATCGTTTCAAAGATAAAGGCAGAATATCCCGACTGTGCGGTGACACTTTCTATCGGAGAAAAATCAAGAGAGAGCTATCAGGCATATTTTGATGCGGGGGCAGACCGGTATCTGCTGCGCCACGAGACGGCAGATGAGGCACATTATGAGAAACTGCACCCGGTAGAGATGTCCTATCAGAACCGGATGCGCTGTCTTAGAGATTTAAAAGAAATCGGATATCAGACCGGATGCGGATTTATGGTAGGTTCGCCTTATCAGACCGTAGATACCCTGTGGGAAGATCTGCAGTTTATCCGTAGATTGAAACCGCAGATGGTCGGTATTGGTCCGTTTATCCCGCAGAAAGATACGCCGTTTGGTACTGAGACAGCGGGCACTATGGAGATGACACTGCGGCTGCTTTCCATTATCAGACTGATCCATCCGCATGTACTTCTCCCGGCGACCACAGCGCTTGGAACGATTCATCCCAAGGGCAGGGAGCTTGGAATTTTAGCGGGAGCAAATGTCGTCATGCCGAATTTATCCCCGGTTGCCGTGCGGGAGAAATATAAATTATATGATAATAAGATCTGCACCGGTGACGAGGCAGCAGAGTGCCGCTTCTGCATGCAGAAACGAATGGAAAGCATTGGCTATCAGGTAGCCGTAAACAGGGGCGATTTTCAGCCATAAGAAAGCAGAATGGAAAGTATCAGCCATCTGTGAGACAGAACGGGCGGACATAAGATAACTTCAGAAATCACAAATTGACAAAAAGCCAGCAGACTTAAGGCGGATCTACTGGTTTTATACGACAGTTCTGCAAAAAGAGCAGTCTGTCGTCCATATAAAAATACACTAACCGGAAAGCAAGCGGGCGCAAACTGACCGGAAAGAAAGGAAGAATGTATGTATAACGCAAAATCATTAAAAGCAGAAGAGTTTATTTCAGATGAGGAGATCAGAGAGACACTTGCCTATGCAGATGCCAACAAGGACAATGTGGCACTGATCGATGAGATCATCGAGAAGGCAAAATTAAGAAAGGGCTTAAATCATAGGGAGGCATCTGTCCTCTTAGCATGTGAGATTCCTGAAAAAATCCAGGAAGTTTATGCACTTGCAGAGCAGATCAAAAAAGATTTTTACGGAAACCGTATCGTATTGTTTGCACCGCTTTATTTGTCAAACTACTGCGTGAACGGCTGTGTATACTGTCCGTATCATCTGAAAAACAAACACATTGCAAGAAAGAAACTGACGCAGGAAGACATCGTAAAAGAAGTTACTGCATTGCAGGATATGGGACATAAACGTCTTGCCATTGAGGCGGGCGAAGATCCGGTCAACAACCCGATCGAATATATCTTAGAGTGCATCAAGACCATCTACAGCATCAAACATAAAAACGGTGCGATCCGCCGTGTCAATGTCAATATTGCTGCAACGACCGTGGAAAATTACCGCAAATTAAAAGAAGCTGGAATCGGAACTTATATCCTGTTTCAGGAGACTTACCATAAAGAAAGCTATGAAAAGCTGCATCCGACCGGACCGAAACACGATTACGCATATCACACAGAGGCGATGGACCGTGCAATGGAGGGCGGAATTGATGATGTAGGACTTGGCGTATTGTTTGGACTTGACCTTTACCGTTATGAGTTTGCAGGACTTTTGATGCACGCAGAACACTTAGAGGCAGTACATGGAGTCGGACCGCATACTATCAGTGTACCGCGAATCAAGCATGCAGATGACATTGATCCGTCTGCATTTGACAATGGCATCTCTGACGACACATTTGCAAAGATTTGTGCTCTGATCCGTGTTTCCGTGCCATATACCGGAATGATCATCTCAACAAGAGAGAGCCAGGAAGTGAGAAACAAAGTCCTTCCGCTTGGCGTTTCCCAGATCAGCGGTGCATCAAAAACAAGCGTCGGCGGCTACGCAGAGCCGGAAAAAGAAGGAGAAGTGACCAGCGAGCAGTTTGATGTCAGCGACCAGAGAACCTTAGATGAAGTTGTGAACTGGCTGATCAAGCTGGGGTATATCCCAAGTTTCTGTACTGCATGTTACCGCGAGGGAAGAACCGGTGACCGTTTTATGGCACTTTGTAAAAACATGCAGATCTTAAACTGCTGTCACCCGAATGCGCTGATGACATTAAAAGAATATCTGGAAGATTATGCAAGTGAAGAGACAAAACGTCTTGGTATGGAGCTGATCGACAGAGAACTTGAAAAAATTCCGAATCCGAAAGTAAAACAGACTGCATACGAGCACATCCACGATATCGCAGAGGGAAAACGTGATTTCAGATTTTAAGAGAAGAAAAACGGGATGTATATCTTAAATGGACAAACAGAAAGCAGAGCGGGAAAATCCGTGCTGCCGGGTAGATTGTCCGGAAGGAGTACTATGGCAGGAACACTAAATGATACACCGGGCAGCAACCGTCTGCATATTGGTGTATTCGGGAAAACAAACAGCGGGAAATCTTCTTTTATCAACGCTTTCACACATCAGGAAGTCTCCATTGTTGCAGATGTTGCCGGAACGACGACGGACCCGGTCTATAAGCCGATGGAGATCAGTCCGCTTGGTCCCTGTGTGATTATTGACACAGCGGGATTTGATGATGAGACTGAGCTTGGGGAACGCCGTGTGGAGAAAACGAAACTGGCAGCGGAAAAGGCGGATATCGCTGTGATCGTGGTATCTGGCGCGGATGCCTGCAGAGAGGATGCTTCAGAAACGAAAGATGCAAAAGAAAAATTACAACAGTCGTCCGAGAAAAATCAGGAGAACTTACCGGATCTCACAGAAGAATTAAAGTGGTATCAGTTTCTGAAAGAAAAAAATACGCCTGTTTTGTTCCTCGTCGGGAAAGCAGATATTGATCCGCATACGGACGAACTTGCTTCTTATGTCAAAGAAAAAACAGGAAAACAGGCGCTCACAGTCAGTGCCAAAACGGGGGTAGGGATCGACGCAGTCAGGGAAGAACTTGCCCGCCTTGTGCCGGAAAATTACGGAGATAGGCTGATCACGGGAGATCTCGTCACAGAAGAAGATTTCGTCTTACTGGTCATGCCGCAGGATATCCAGGCGCCGAAAGGACGTCTGATCCTGCCGCAGGTGCAGACATTACGGGAACTTTTGGATAAAAAGTGCCTGGTCATGAGTGTGACAACAGATAAACTATTGCCGGCACTTGCAGCCTTAAAAGAACCGCCGAAACTGATCATCACAGACTCACAGGTATTCGGCTATGTGTATGAGCACAAGCCGAAAGAGAGCATGCTGACCTCATTTTCTGTTTTGTTTGCAGCGTATAAAGGAGATCTTCCTTACTATGTGGAAGGTGCAAAAATGTTAGATTCCCTGACAAATGAATCGCATGTTCTGATCGCAGAATGCTGCAGCCATGCGCCACTGCAGGAAGATATCGGAAGAGTCAAAATCCCGCGCATGTTAAAAAAGCGCGCAGGAGAGGGCATTACCGTAGACATCATGAGTGGAACGGATTTTCCACAGGATTTATCCGGCTATGATCTGATCATCCAGTGCGGTGCATGCATGTTTAACCGCAAATATGTGATGTCGCGGATCGACCGTGCCAAAAAACAGCAGGTTCCGATGACAAATTATGGGGTGACAATCGCACATCTGACCGGAATACTTGATAAAATTTCAATGTAGATAGTTTGTCAGACAGATATATAATAAGAAGATACGATAAGAGAGTGTAAGCCCGCAGAGAACCGGTGATGGTTTCCTGCGAGCTTGTTCAGACTAAAGCAGATACGTTTTCTTACCGATAATAGCTTATATAACTAGAAGTAGTTATGAAAAGAGGAAATAAGAACTTTTACATGTGGGAATGAGGAGCAAAATGAACGATTTTAATTATTATGCACCGACAAAAGTTGTTTTCGGAAAAGGTGCGGAACAAAAAGTTGGAAACCTGATAAAAGAACAGAACTGTAAAAAGGTTCTCATCCATTATGGAAGCGGCAGTGCCAGACGCTCCGGTCTGTTAGACAGGATCGAGGCGATCTTTGATAAAGAGGGGATCACTTACGTCGAATTGGGCGGTGTCGTTCCAAACCCGAGACTTTCTCTGGTGTATGAAGGAATCGCACTCTGTAAAAAAGAAAATGTCGATTTCATCCTTGCCGTCGGCGGCGGAAGTGTCATTGATTCCGCAAAGGCGATCGGATATGGTGTTGCAAATGAAGGAGACGTGTGGGATTTCTTTGATTTTAAACGGAAACCGACTGCATGTCTGCCGATCGGTGTAGTACTTACGATCGCGGCGGCGGGAAGTGAGATGAGCGGTTCCTGCGTAATAACAAAGGAAGATGGCGGCATGAAGAGAGGATGCACGACCGATTACAGCCGATTAAAGTTTGCTGTTTTAGATCCGGAGCTTACGATGACGCTTCCACCGTATCAGACAGCATGCGGATGCACGGATATCCTGATGCATACGATGGAACGCTATTTCAACCACGGTGAAAACATGGAACTGACGGATGGAATCGGTGAAGCACTGATGCGCACGGTGATCAGAAATGCAAAAATCCTTGTAAAAGAGCCGGAAAATTATGATGCGCGCGCGGAAGTCATGTGGGCGGGAAGTCTTTCCCATAATGGACTGACCGGCTGCGGAACGGATGGTGGTGACTGGGCAACGCACAAATTAGAACACGAGCTTGGTGGAATGTTTGATGTGGCACATGGAGCAGGGCTTGCCGCAATCTGGGGAAGCTGGGCACGCTATGTCTGCGGGGAGCGTATTGAACGATTTGTGCAGTTTGCAGAGCACGTTATGGGTGTGGAGCCGCAGGAGACAGAACAGAAGACGGCAGAGGCAGGCATTGCTGCAATGGAGGATTTTTACCGGGAAATCCATATGCCGACATCATTAACGGAACTTGGCATTGCGCCGACAGAAGAACAGATAAAAGAACTGGCAGAAAAGTGTAATGCGGCAGTCAGAGGCAATCTTGGAAAAGTAAAGCATCTGGATGTGGAAGATATGATCGCAATCTATACGGCAGCAAAATAATATTTTTATAGAAATTCAGGTATAAACACAATAAAAAACAGCATGAGAAAGCCCCTGCAAAACTCGTATCTACAGGTTTTGCAGGGGTTTGTATTCTGTAAAAATTATTTTGCTAAAAGCATCATGATCTGATTGCTGCGCTGTACAAATTTTGCCATAGCGTCAACAGACAGCGGCTGGTTGGAAAGCATTGCAAGATCGTAAAGCTGTTCACAGAACATCGGAACATGCTCGGAATCTTTGTGCTCAAAGATATATTTTACAAGTTCATTGTTTGCGTTCAAGGTCAGGGTCTGATCCGCAGCAAACATGTTCGGATCCATGCCGCCCATGCCGTTCATTGCATACATCTTCATCATATCCTGCATACGTCTGCCTTCCTCGGAAAGCGTGATGACAGAAGCGATATCCGCATTTTTCAGCTTCTCAACTTTGACAGTCAGTTTATCGTTGTTTAAAGCTTTTTTAAACACATCCGTCAGGGTATCTGTCTCAGCCTTTAAGTCCTCAGCGGAAGTCTCGTCCTTTAAGGATTCTGTGACATCTGCATCAATACGCATGAATTTATAATGCTCATTGCGCTGCTCAAGCTGTGAGATGAAGGAAGTATCAATGTTGTGGTCTAAGATGACAGCGTCCATGTTCTGCTCTTTGAACATCTTAATGTACTGACCCTGCTGAAGTTTGTCAGTTACATAGTAGATTACCTTGCGCTCATCTTTTTCCTCAGTATTCTCATCTGCTGTATCGGTGCTTTCCTTTTTGATCGGATTGCCGTCAGCATCTAATACCTCAGCTTCATCTTTGTTTTCGTCTTTCTTTTCTTCCTCTTTGACTAAGAGTTCCGGAAGAGTGAGATATTTGTCATCCAGATTCTTGAACAGGATGTAATCGTTCATCTTGTCACAGAATTTGGTATCTTTCAGACAGCCGAATTTGATGAACGGGCTGATGTCGTCCCAGTATTTCTCGTAATTTTCTTTATCCGTCTTGCACATACCGATCAGCTTGTCAGCTACTTTCTTGGTGATGTACTCGGAGATCTTCTTTACAAAACCATCGTTCTGCAGTGCACTTCTGGATACGTTAAGCGGCAGATCCGGGCAGTCGATCACACCTTTTAAGAGCATTAAGAATTCAGGAATGACTTCCTTGATGTTGTCGGCGATAAATACCTGATTGTTGTAAAGTTTGATGGTTCCCTCGATGGAATCATACTCGGTATTGATCTTCGGGAAGTACAGGATACCTTTTAAATTAAACGGATAGTCCATATTTAAGTGGATCCAGAACAACGGTTCTTTGTAATCTAAGAATACTTTGCGGTAAAATGCTTTGTATTCTTCGTCGGTGCATTCGTTCGGACTCTTTGCCCAGAGAGGGTTGGTATCGTTTAATGGAACCGGACGCTTTACGATCTTTAATTTATCTTTTGCAGGAGAAACTTCAACGACTTCTTTTTCGCCGTTTTCGTTTTCTTTCTCCTCTGTTTTTGCTTCCTCATGGATCGTCTCAACGACAGTGTCTGTGTCTAATTTATCAGCGGCGTCGATCGTCTCATATTCTGTCTCAGCGTTTGCCTTCTCAAGGAAGATCGGAGTCGGCATGAAAGAGCAGTACTTTTCGATGACTTCTCTTGCACGGTACTCGTTGGAAAATTCAACGGAATCCTCGTTTAAGAAAAGGGTGATTTCTGTACCGACGCCTTCTTTGGTGCCATCAGCCATATCAAATTCAGTACCGCCGTCGCAGGACCAGTGAACAGCCGTTGCACCGTCTTTGTAGGATAATGTATCGATCGTTACCTGATCAGCTACCATGAATGCGGAGTAGAAGCCAAGTCCGAAGTGACCGATGATCTGATCGTCGTTTGCTTTGTCTTTGTATTTTTCAATGAAATCTGTTGCACCGGAAAATGCGATCTGGTTGATGTATTCCTCAACCTCGTCTGCGGTCATACCAAGACCATTATCGATAAATTTTAAGGTTTTTTCTTCCGGATTTACAACAACATGGATCTCCGGTTTGTAGTCAGACGGTAATGTATATTCGCCCATCATTTCGAGTTTTTTTAATTTTGTGATCGCATCACATCCGTTACTGATCAGCTCACGGAAGAAGATGTCATGATCGGAATATAACCATTTTTTGATAATCGGGAACAGATTATCGCTGTTAATTGAAAGATTTCCATGTTTCTCTGCCATATTCAAACACTCCTTTATAATCGTAATAAAATGCAGTGGGCAGATCCGCCTCGCTGCTGCCTGAATCTAATATTATAACTGCAAATTTCAAAAGTCAATAGAAAATCAGCACTCTTTTTTAATGAGTGCTAACAAAAGAAACGGAAATGCCTTAAAACAGGGAAAAACCAGTATTTCTTAAAAAAATATAAATTAAGCAGATAAATAGGATTTTCATTTTGCAGGATTTGTTTTATCATGATAACAGTGAAATTTATTAAGCAGATGAAAAAACTGTTTTTATGAAAATCAGGACAGGGATGGAGAGTTTTATGAAGCAGGACAATAATATTCCGGAAATTGATTTTGTGATCACATGGGTAGATGGCAATGATCCGGACTGGCAGAAACAGAAAATGGAGTACAGTATGCAGCCGGATCTGTCGCAGAAACAGGATGACAGAAAAGAGAGATACAGAGACTGGGATCTGCTGAGGTACTGGTTTCGTGGTGTGGAGCGTTTTGCACCATGGGTGCGCAGGATACACTTTGTTACATGGGGGCATCTGCCATCCTGGTTAAATAAAGAACATCCGAAGTTAAATATTGTAAATCATAAAGATTTTATTCCAGAAAAATATCTGCCGACATTTAATTCACATGCCATTGAGTGGAATATGCACAGAATCCCAGGTCTGGCAGAGAATTTTGTATATTTTAATGATGATATGTTTCTGATAAAAAAGGTCAGACCGGAACAGTATTTTAAAAATGATCTTCCGGTGGATATGCTGGCTCTTCAGCCTGATGTGGCAAATACAAAAGATCAGGTCATGCCATATATTTACCTGAATAATGCCATGCTTCTGGCAAAATATTTTGACAAACGTGAAAATATGAAAAAACAGCCGGGAGCATATTTCCATCCCGGTTATCCGTTTATGTATTTTATTTATAATATGTTAGAACTGGCGTTCCCGTTGTTTACAGGATTTTACACGGTTCATGGGCCGTCTCCTTTTAAAAAGAGTACTTTTGTGAAAATGTGGGAATTAGAACCGGAGTTGTTAAACGAGGTGTGCAGCCATAAATTCCGTCAGAAAGAGGATGTCAGCCAGTATGTGCTCAGGGAGTATCAGAAACTGACGGGCGGTTTTGTTCCCGGCAATGTAAGAAGACTCTGCCGGTATTATGATGTCTCAAATGATAACAGCAGGATTGTGGCTGATATAGGTCATCAGAAGAGTGGAAGCGTCTGCTTGAATGACAGCAATCAGGAAATTGATTTTGAGCGGGCAAAAGAAGAACTTCATATGGGATTTGCACAGATCTTGAAGGAAAAATCTGCATTTGAAAAGTAAGAGGTGAAAAAAGTGATCGTATTAAAAGCAGATAGCGAATTAAAAATGACATTTGAACGGCTGATAAAGACCATGCATGCAAATGTAAACTGGACAGGTCTTTTTGTGGCACTTGATAATTATCTCATTTTACAGGGGGAAGTGCGCTCCCTGTTTTTTCATTTTGACAGTAGAAAAGTGGCGGAAAATATTGTAGATCTGCCGATCAAAGAAGATGAGATCAAAGATACCGATGAGGCAGCAGTACGGGATGTGATCAATATGATCCTGTATGCATTTGGAAAATGGGGAACGATCCAGGGACTTCGTGTGGAAAAAAATACGGAGCAGCTGAATACTCTTTTCGGGAATGTGCTTGCAGGAATCTATATTGAACCGGAATATACCACGCAGTATTTTCATTTTTATCATGCAGGAAAGCGTATTACCTATGAAGATGTGATACAGGCGGCACTTGAGGCAAAAGAAGCAGTGCAGAAGGAAGAGGAAGCAGACGAGGAACAGGGACTCTGGCATAAAGTTGAATGGAAGATGGCGCATACTGTTTTTGAGAGAACAGAACTTTCACTGTCAGAAAGAGCAAAAGGCAGGATTGGCAATAACTTTTATAAAGTTGGTTACCGCTGCCCAAAATGCAAAGAAAATCTGCATATGATCATGTATCCGAAAGGAAAAGAGTTTCGAATCGAGACGCCTGAGGGAGTAGTCCTTTTGGCAAAAGCATGTACCTGTGCAGCGTGTCACAGATTTTATACGCCGCGCCCATGGAAACTTCTTGGAGACGGCGATATTTATCTGATGGATTTTGAGGAGGATAAAAAGGCATACGAAGATTATCTTGAGCTGATGGGGCGTAACGGCGAGCATGAGGCAAACAGCCGTTATAATGAGTATGAGGACGGCAGAAAGCCGGCGGGTGTCGAGGACGAGCAGCAGCCACTTGAGGAACTGTGCGAGGATCTGCCGGAATATTCAGATGCAGACTTTGAGGAATTATTAAATAAGATAGAAGAGGGATTTTTCCCGGAAAGCAGTATTGCAGCCTGCGAACCTGGCATACAGGAGGAAAAAAAGCGTCGTAAAAAGTTAAAGAGTACGCCTGCATCAGATCAGGACGAAGTCACAGATGATGAAGAAGAGCAGGATGAGAGCAAGAACCGGCACGCAGAAAAACAGCATGGAAATGAAAGCGCGGGTGAAAGTGGATGGAAGCGGAACGAGCACAAAAAGCAATATGAAGATGTACGTCAAAATGAAATGGAAAGCCGCCATGTGAACGCTTCCAGATATGAGAGTGACAGCAGGCAGCCGCACGAAGCTGGGCGGATTGGTGGGGAATCGTCCGATGAAAAATATGCACAGGTAAATGATGCGGAGGCACAGAAAGCCCGCGAGACTTATCAGGCTAAATTTGGAGTCGCAGACCGTATGTCAGAGCGCCAGCTTTCCGAATTAAAACACCAGCTCATGCATGAAACAAGAATTTCGCCCGAAGAGCGGAAACAATACCTGGATATGTTAGAGGAAAAAGAACAGGACAGAAAGCTTGCCGCGTTAAATAAAAAGGCAGAGAGCTGCGCAGATAAAAATTATGCCGTGATGCGCCGTGTCTATGACGAGATTGCAGAGGAAAAGCTGCCGCAGGAGAAAAAACAGAATCTGCTTTTAAATCTGAAACAGAAAATGCAGACACAGGCAGAGCGGGAAGTCGCAGAGCTGGTTGGGAAAATGCCGCCTAATATGGACAGGGCACGTTACCATGCACTTCGGGAGAAATTAAAAGAATACGAAGGAGTAGATTTAACCCCATATCAGGAACGGTTAGAATCGCAGAAAAATCTTGCCGAACAGCAGGAAATAAAAAATATGATCCGCCAGTCGAGAAAAATCACCAGAGATGATCTGACAGAGCTTAAGGAGCGTCTGAAAGAAAAGGAGTTTGAGCCGGGGCTGGTTTTGCCGTATTTTGAGCAGATCGAGAATAAAATCCGTCAGATGGATGAAAATGAGATCGCAGAAATTACCGGTGATCCGGCACACATGTCCTTTGATGAGGGAATGGATGCGTATCAGAAGATTGCAGAAGGACCATATTTACCGGATTTAAAGGATAATGCATTAGAACTTTTAAGCAGGCGTCTTTCCAAGATCAAGACGGATGAGTGTGAACAGCTTGTAAATAAGCTGAAAAATGAACTGGAAGAGGCGGGAATCACAGAAAGCCAGAAACATTATTTTTACCCGGCGAGAAAAGTGCTGTTAAAGCAGGCAGCGCCGCAGGAAACAGAGGTTATCGATTATGCCATGGCATCCTATGCCGCAGGAAACGGTCTGTTTGAATATCCGATTTTTGTGGTGGACACATCGAGAAACAACAGTGGAAAAGAGGGGATTATCCTGACACCGGAACATCTATATTACAGCACACTGATGACATCTTACCGTATTGATGTTCCGTCCATAGATGAGATCACTGCATCCACAGGACTTTTAAACCGTGGTGTGTATGTGACAGAGAAAAATGGGAAAAAGACGAAAATTCCATATGCGGTAGAAAATAAGCAGCTCACGGCATATGCCGGGGTATTGAATGAATTTATTCATTATTTACAGGAAAAACCGGATTCGCGAAATATTTCTTATCTGGCGAAAGAAAAACATGATACGATCTGCTGCTTCCGCTGTGGTTATGTATATAAGGGAGGAAATATCTGTCCAAAATGTGGATTTAAAAACAATGCTTAGAAAATATTAAGAATTATTAAAAATGTATAAAAATGCTTCTTATTTTTGAAAGATATGATATAATGTTACCATACATATTGTTATTTAATTAACAAAATATGTGATGGTTATATAAAAGTTGCACACAGTAAATGACACAAAAAATACAGGCATGTGTATGTGTCAGGGGGCGGCCTTTTGATGGCGGCAGATTGGAGGAAAGATGGCAAGATTTACATTACCACGCGATTTGTATCACGGAAAAGGGGCATTGGAAGCATTAAAGACGTTTGAAGGCAAAAAGGCGATTATCTGCGTAGGCGGTGGTTCCATGAAACGTTTCGGTTTTCTTGACCGCGCAAAACAGTATCTGGAAGAAGCCGGCATGGAAGTACAGCTTTTTGAAGGAATTGAGCCGGATCCATCGGTGGAGACCGTAATGAAGGGCGCAAAGGCGATGGAAGAGTTTGGTCCGGACTGGATCGTTGCGATCGGAGGAGGTTCGCCGATCGATGCGGCAAAGGCTATGTGGATCAAATACGAATATCCGGATATCACATTTGAGGATATGTGCAAGGTGTTTGGTATTCCAAAACTTCGTAAGAAAGCGCATTTCTGTGCGATTTCCTCAACTTCGGGAACTGCAACAGAGGTAACTGCATTTTCCATCATCACCGATTATGAGAAAGGTATCAAATATCCGATCGCTGACTTTGAGATCACACCGGATGTTGCAATCGTTGATCCGGAACTTGCAGAGACAATGCCACAGAAACTGGTAGCACATACCGGAATGGATGCGATGACACATGCAATCGAGGCATATGTATCGACAGCGAACTGTGATTTCACAGATCCGCTTGCCCTGCATGCAATCAAGATGATCCAGCGTGATCTGGTAGGATCTTATAACGGGGATATGGAAAAGAGAGATAACATGCATAATGCACAGTGTCTTGCCGGTATGGCATTTTCCAATGCACTGCTTGGTATCGTACATTCCATGGCACATAAGACCGGTGCTGCATTTGCGGATTACGGCGCACATATCATCCACGGTGCAGCCAACGCAATGTATCTGCCGAAAGTGATCGCATTTAACGCCAAAGATGAAACTGCAAAGAAACGTTATGGTGAGATCGCAGATTTCATGGGACTTGGCGGTGATTCATTAGACGAGAAAGTGGAACTTCTGATCAAATATCTGCGTGGTATGAATGATGACTTAAAGATTCCGCACTGTATTAAGAATTATGGTGCAGACAGTTATCCGACCGAGCAGGGCTTTGTACCGGAAGAAGTGTTCTTAGAGAGACTGCCGGAGATCGCAGCCAATGCAATCTTAGATGCATGTACAGGATCAAACCCGAGACAGCCGAGCCAGGAGGAGATGGAAAAGCTGTTGAAATGCTGTTACTATGACACGGAAGTAGATTTCTAGGATTTTTCGAAGCGGAGAATAAAAAGAAAAAGACAGACGGATTATTCCTGTTGGGTGGGAATGATCCGTCTGTTTTTCATTCATAGGAAATTACGTCCTATGAATGAAAACGCCCTCCGGGCGGGATGCGCACCTCGCGGAGGAGAAGAAAAATATTTTGAAGTATGTACAGGCAGATAGTCTGCGGAGATATGATAGAAATGATTTCGCAAACAATTGAAAATAGTCGTATTGCGGTTATAATATAGAAAAGGTAATGTAACATAGCGGTACAAATGAAGGAGGAGTTTTAGTTTATGAAAGGAAGGATGAAAAAAGCTTTTACGGCATTGCTGGCTGCGACTGTTTTGGTTGGTGGGATGCCGGTAAATATGCAGGCGAATGTGATTGCAGAGACAGAAAAAGCGGAATCGGCATCAGAGAAAGTAAATGAAAAATATGCGGATACGGAAGAACTGGATCTGATGGATCGTGAACGTCAGGAGACACAGGCAGGCGAACAGGAGAAACGGGAGAATACGGAGCAGCCAGAGTCGGAAGAAACAGAACAGCCAGACACAGAAGAACAGTCAGAGGAGACAGAGCAGCCAGACACAGAAGAACAGCCGGAGGAGACAGAGCAGCCAGACACAGAAACAGAACTGCCGGAAATGGAAGAAGAAACAGAAGAACGGGAAGAAACTTCAATCAAGGGGGACGCAAGTGAAGAGCAGATTGCAGCGGAACAGAAGGCCTGGACTCTGATTAATAAATATGCAGACCCGGATTACTTTTTAACAGATCCTGAAAGGAATGCTATAACAGATGCCCAGTTTGAGGAATTAAGACAGGCTGCATTACAGGCTGTAGCCGGGTGTACTACACAGTATGAGAAAATAAAAGCGATTATGGCATTTGTTGCGGACAGAACTTATTATGATTATTATGCCTATTATAATAATAAGCCAAGTTATTGGTCACCGTATGAGGTGTACGAGCAAAAGCGTGCTATGTGTTCGGGTTATGCAAGCCTTATGAGAACATTATGCATTTCCGTTGGAATTCCGTGCATGGATTTAGAGGGGCATGCCCATGAATACAATGCTGTTTATGACAGTGAAAATGGAAAATGGATTTTTGCAGATGCTACATGGTGCAGCCGCAACTCTTATTCGGTAGATAAAGAATGGGAGTATCAGGGGTATTCTGACGGGTATTTTGACCTGTCCCCGGAGGAGATTGCAGAATTATCAAATCATCAGATATATAGAGTTGATGGCTTGCTGAAGGATGGATTGTATTACAGTCTGATTTCTTATAGATGGAGCAGAGGAAACTGGTATTTCGACTTAGCTGCTGTAAAAAATAAAAACATCCGTCAGGTAAAGTGTGGCGGATTTGAAGATATTGACGTGCTGGAAGTGAATGATGGAGCGGGTGTGTTTGCAGACTGCACGCTGTTGGAAGAAGCAGATTTGTCCCAGACAGGGATAACGGAATTGGAAGGAACATTTGAGGGGTGCAGTGCATTGGAAACGGTGAAATTGCCAGAGAATATAACGAAAATTGGATTTGGCACATTTACAGGCTGCAGTTCACTGGAGAAAATGGATTTATCCCAGACTTTGGTTACAGAAATAGGCGGTAGTGCATTTTCTGCCTGCAGTGGATTAAAAACCGTGAAATTCCCCAAAACATTAACGGCGATTGACAGTTATGCTTTTTTATCCTGTAAAAATTTAACGGGGGAACTTGATCTTTCCCAGACCGCGGTAAAACAATCGGAATCTGTGCGTTTTATAAGGACGGCGGCGTGCTTGGGAAGATAAGGCTGCCAAAGACGATTACAGAGATTGGCAGCGAAGCATTTTCCTGGGAAACGACAGACGGACCTGAAAAAATATATGTAATAACCAGTCTCTCCAAAGATAAAATCAATGCAGAAGCATTTAAGAGGAATGTCCCGGTTGTCGTGTGTCCATATCTTTATACAATAAAATTTGATGGAAATGGTGCAGCAAAAGGGAAAATGAGTGAGAAAGCATGTGCGGCGGGTCAGAAGGAAAAACTTTCAAAAAATAAGTTTGAAAAGAAAGGATATACATTTGCAGGCTGGAATACGCAGCCAGATGGGAAGGGAACCTTTTATGAGGAAAATGCCTATGTAAAAAATCTGACAAAAAAAGCAGATGAGGTCGTAACTTTATATGCCCAGTGGAAAGCAGCACAGTATCAGATTACATATAACCTGAATGGAGGCAAAAATAATAAGAAGAATCCCAAAACATATAAAATCACTTCAAAGACGATAAAACTTTCAAATCCGTCAAAAAAAGGGTATGTGTTTAAAGGATGGTATTGTGATAAAAAATGTACCAAAAAGGTAACCTCTATTAAAAAGGGCAGTACCGGAAAAGTAACACTGTATGCAAAATGGGCAAAGGAAAAGTACACCATTACCTACAAATTAAACGGAGGCAAAAATAATAAGAAAAATCCGAAAACATATACCATTACTTCAAAGATGATAAAACTGGCAGCACCAACAAGAAAAGGGTATGTGTTTAAAGGATGGTACCGTGATAAAAAATGTACCAGAAAGGTAACCTCTATTAAGAAAGGCAGCACGGGGAAAATCACACTGTATGCAAAATGGAAAAAGAAATAAACAAATCCAAAATGTTCCACATAACGGAACAAAGTTTTACATTGTGAAAATGTTACAAAAAAACAAGGAAAAACAGTAAAAAAAATGTTGCTATTTAGACAAAATATGTTAGAATAAATATGTGCGTTTTAGAAAGGCACATAACATGGCTTGATTATGGAAACAAATACGGTGTCCATAATTACATAGTAATTTATTTTAGGAGGAATTATCAAAATGGCAAACAAATGGGTGTATATGTTTAGCGAAGGCGACATGACCATGCGTAACCTGCTTGGCGGTAAAGGTGCCAACCTTGCAGAGATGACAAGCATCGGACTTCCTGTACCACAGGGATTCACAATCACAACAGAGGCTTGTACACAGTATTATGAAGATGGACGTAAGATCAACGACGAGATCATGGCTCAGGCTATGGAAGGCGTTAAGAAAATGGAAGAGATTAACGGAAAGAAATTCGGCGATCTTGAGAATCCGTTATTAGTATCTGTTCGTTCAGGAGCAAGAGCTTCCATGCCAGGTATGATGGATACCATCTTAAACCTTGGTTTAAATGACGAAGTAGTTGCTGCAATGATCAAAGGTAATCCGGATCCTGCATTCGAGCGTTTCGTATATGACTCATATAGACGTTTCATTCAGATGTTCTCAGATGTAGTTATGGAAGTTGGTAAAAAATACTTTGAGCAGCTCATCGACAAGATGAAAGAAGAGAGAGGCGTTAAATTTGATATCGACCTTACAGCAGCTGACTTAAAAGAGTTAGCAGAGCAGTTCAAGACTGAGTACAAGAACCAGTTAGGTACAGATTTCCCTTCAGATCCTGTTGAGCAGTTAAAACTTGCTATCGAGGCTGTATTCCGTTCATGGGACAACCCACGTGCAAACGTATATCGTCGTGATAACGATATCCCATATTCCTGGGGTACTGCAGTTAACGTAATGCCTATGGTATTCGGTAACTTAAATAACGAGTCCGGTACAGGTGTTGCATTTACACGTGATCCGGCAACTGGCGAGAACAAACTGATGGGTGAGTTCTTAATCAATGCACAGGGTGAGGACGTAGTTGCAGGTGTTCGTACACCTATGCCAATCGCTCAGATGGAGAAAGAATTCCCTGAGGCATATGCAGACTTCTTAAAAGTTTGTGAGACTCTTGAGAATCATTATCATGATATGCAGGATATGGAGTTCACCGTTGAGAACAAGAAGTTATACATGCTTCAGTGCCGTAACGGTAAGAGAACAGCTCCGGCTGCATTAAAGATCGCTTGCGATTTAGTAGACGAGGGACATAAGACTCCGGAAGAGGCAGTTGCTATGATCGATCCTCGTAACCTTGATACATTACTTCATCCACAGTTCGATGCTGCTGCATTAAAAGCTGCTACACCGATCGGAAAAGGACTTGGTGCTTCTCCGGGTGCTGCATGTGGTAAGATCGTATTTACAGCAGAGGATGCTGAAGAGTGGAATGCAAGAGGAGAGAAAGTCGTATTAGTACGTCTTGAGACATCTCCAGAGGATATCACTGGTATGAAAGCTTCCCAGGGTATCTTAACAGTTCGTGGTGGTATGACATCTCACGCAGCCGTAGTTGCACGTGGTATGGGTACCTGCTGTGTATCCGGATGTGGCGATATCGCTATGGACGAAGAAAATAAGAAATTTACATTAGCTGGCAAAGAGTTCCATGAGGGAGATTACATCTCAATCGATGGTACAACCGGTAACATCTACGATGGAGCAATTAAGACTGTTGATGCTACAATCGCTGGTGAGTTCGGACGTGTTATGGCTTGGGCTGATCAGTTCAGAACTCTTAAAGTTCGTACAAACGCAGATACTCCTGCAGATGCTAAGAAAGCTCGTGAGCTTGGTGCAGAAGGTATCGGTCTCTGCCGTACAGAGCATATGTTCTTCGAGGAAGACAGAATCGCTGCTTTCCGTGAGATGATCTGCTCCGATACTGTAGAAGAGAGAGAAGCTGCATTAGAGAAGATCCTGCCATATCAGCAGGGAGACTTCGAAGCATTATACGAAGCTCTGGAGGGTAACCCAGTTACAATCCGTTTCCTGGATCCACCTCTTCATGAGTTCGTTCCGACTGAGGAAGCTGACATTGAGAAACTTGCAAAAGCTCAGGGTAAATCTGTTGAGACCATCAAGAACATCATCGCTTCTTTACATGAGTTCAACCCAATGATGGGACACAGAGGATGCCGTCTTGCAGTTACCTATCCGGAAATTGCTAAGATGCAGACAAAAGCTGTTATCCGTGCAGCAATCAACGTTCAGAAGAAACATGCTGACTGGACTGTAAAACCTGAGATCATGATCCCATTGGTTTGCGAAGTAAAAGAGTTAAAATATGTAAAAGATGTTGTTGTTGAGACAGCAGATGCTGAGATCGCAGCAGCAGGTATCAAACTTGAGTATGAAGTAGGTACTATGATCGAGATTCCAAGAGCTGCTCTTACAGCTGATGAGATCGCAAAAGAAGCTGACTTCTTCTGCTTCGGTACAAACGACTTAACACAGATGACATATGGTTTCTCTCGTGATGATGCTGGTAAGTTCTTAAATGCTTACTATGATAAGAAAATTTTCGAGAACGATCCATTTGCAAAACTTGACCAGACAGGTGTTGGTAAGTTAATGGAGACAGCTATTAAACTTGGAAAACCGGTTAATCCGAAACTCCATGTTGGTATCTGTGGTGAGCACGGTGGAGATCCTTCATCTGTTGAGTTCTGCCACAAGATTGGTCTGGATTATGTATCCTGTTCACCATTCCGTGTGCCGATCGCTCGTTTGGCTGCAGCACAGGCTGCGATTGCAAATAAATAATTTGTTATAAGGTAAAATGCAGTCTGTGCTGCATGCACAGGGCTGCTATCGCAGACAAATAATTTGTATTGCATCAATTAAAAAGGGGATATGTTATTTTTGGGAAAAGGTAATATATAGGGGGAAAACCCGCATGAACCGAAAGGTTTGTGCGGGTTTTTGTATTGTGTAAAGGTAAGGATTGACAATCCATATATTTATCAATATAATTAAACCAAGAGTTTAATTAACTGAAGAGGAGAGGTATATGGGACGAAGAAAAAAAGAACCGAGGGCAGTACATAGAGAAAATATTGCGTCAGCGGCATCGGTACTGTTTATGGAAAATGGAATCACGGCAACTTCCATGAGTGATATTGCAGAAGCTGCCGGATACAGTAAAGCTACGTTATATGTATATTTTGAAAACAAAGAGGAGATCATTGGTCTGCTGGTTTTAGAGAGCATGCAAAAATTATATGGATATATAGTTGCTGCGTTAGAAGAGCAGCAGACAACAAGGGCTAGATACGATATGATCTGTAAAGGTTTAATACAGTATCAGGAGGAATTTCCGTTTTATTTTAAAATGGTGTTGGACAAAATTAATGTTGATTTTAAAGATCATGATTACCTGCCAGAAGAGAAAGCTACCTATCATGTGGGGGAAGAAATCAATGAAAAAATGAAAGAATTTTTAGTGGCAGGCATTCAAAATGGTGATTTGCGAGAGGATTTAAAAATAATGCCTACGATCTTTCAGTTCTGGGGAATGTTAGCAGGACTGATACAGCTTGCAGCGAATAAGGAAGAATATATCAAAATGTCGATGGATTTATCAAAGAGTGAATTTTTAGAGGATGGGTTTGGCATGTTGTACCATTCCATAGAGAAAATACCAGAATAATAGAAAGATGAGGAGTTTGAAATGAGTATATCCAGAAAAAAGATAGTGATGATTCTTATTATGTTGTTTCTTCTTTTAGCATCAATTTTTGGAACTGCTTATATAGATCGTGTTGGAGAGTATAAGCGGGCGGTAAAGGAAACGACTATTGAAGAAGTAAATATTTCGGATATTCCGGATGGAGTTTATATCTGAGAATATGATGTGAATTTTATATATGCAAAAGTGGAAGTAGATGTGAGTGGTGGGAAGATTATAGATGTTCGTATTTTAGAACACAGACAGGAACGTGGCAAAGCCGCAGAAGCTGTTGCAAATGAGATCGTTGATGAACAGAGAATAGACGTCGATACAGTTTCAGGTGCGACGAATTCGAGTATTGTTATTAAGAAGGCGGTTGAGGTTGCACTTAAAGGAAATGCATAAAATTCTATCGGGAGAGAGTAAGTGTATGTTAGGAATTTATTTGAGTGGTACAGGTAATACGAAATACTGCGTTACAAAGCTGGTAAAATTAATCGATGCGTCAGCCGATGTGGTTCCGTTAGAAGATGAATTTATCATTGATAAAATAAAAAGAAACGAAACAGTGATCCTTGGGTATCCGACGCAGTTTTCGAATGCACCATACATGGTAAGAGATTTTATCCAAATGCATGCCTCTTTATGGAAAGGCAGGAAAATGATATGTGTCGCGACCATGGGAGCATTTAGCGGGGACGGCTCCGGATGTGCAGCAAGACTTCTGAAAAAATACGGAGCAGTGATTTTGGGCGGCGTACATATTAAAATGCCCGATTCCGTGTGCGACAGTAAGCTGTTGAAAAGGCAGATGGAAGAAAATAAAAAGATCATTGAAAAAGCTGACAGAAAGATTTATGAAGCTGCAAAACGGATAAAACAGGGGGATTATCCGAAAGAGGGACTGACAATTTTCTCACATATAGCAGGACTTTTTGGACAAAGGCTCTGGTTTTATAAAAAGACAGCGGGATATACCGATCAATTAAAAATAAATGAGGATTGTACGGGGTGTGGTATGTGTGCGGAAATTTGTCCCATGAAAAATATAATCATGGAAAAAGGAAAACCCCACCCAGGGGATCAGTGTACCATGTGTTACCGCTGTATCTGTAATTGTCCGAAACAGGCAATCACTCTTTTGGGAAGTAAAGTTATAGAACAGTATAAATTTGAAAACTATATAAATCTTACAAAAATGTAAGATACATCAGGGAAAATGTAAGCTAATGAAATGGCAGAACATTTTCCCTTTTGTTAATATTGGAGTATCGAATAAGAAAAACAGATTTGGGGGAGATTTTATGGAAAAGAAAAATAAGAAGAAAAAACGGACATGGATTTTGATAACCGCAGGTATGGTATTAGCAGGTATTGTTGCCGCCGGCAGCATATATTCCCATTTTGGAGGATTTGGAACCGGACCATGTGCAGATACAACGGAATTTGCACAATATGCAGAGCAGGTGGAGGACTTAAAGATACCGGAGAAAACAAAAATTGTGGCACTGGGGGAGGCATCCCATGGAAATGCAGAGTTTCAGCAGTTAAAACTTTCCGTATTTCAAAATCTGGTGGAAAATGCCGGGATAAGAGCATTTGCACTGGAGGGAGACTACGGTGGATGCGAGTATGTGAACCGCTACATTCACGGTGGGGAAGGAACGGCAGAGCAGGCTGCCGCGGCGATTGGCTTTGCAATATACAGAACTGATGAGATGGCAGATCTGATCTCTTATATGCGAAAATACAATGAGACTGCAAAAGATGGAGATGATTTAAGGTTTTATGGGTTTGACATGCAAAGATGGTCCTATAATCTGCAGTATCTGATTGAAGCATGTGAAAAGGCGGGGATAGATGTGACAGAACTGAAGAAACTGGAGGATACAGAAGAACAGCACAGTGAGTATGATGTTGAACAGCAGAGCAGAGTGATCACAGAAATAAAAGAAGAATTACAAAAATCAGATGTAAAGGACATTGTACAGGCGGATCATCTGGCAGATACGCTGCTGCAGAATATTTCTCTTGGGAAAGTGATCAATTCTGCCGTAGAAGGAAATGTGCTCAGAGACCAATTGATGGCAGAAAATGTGCTGTGGATCCTTTCTATGGAAGAACAGAGGGGCAATTCCTGTATTTTTATTTCAGGTCACAATGGGCATATAGAGCGGTTTGGAAATTATGGCGCAGGTACCAGAGTGATGGGGAATATTCTTTCCGATGAACTGGGGGACGGATATTTTGCGATTGGAACGGATTTTTACAAGACGAACTGCAATCTTCCGAAAAATGATGGAAAGCGTATCACGCACACGTTTTATTCCTATGATCCTCTAGCGAAAGCCGCGAAGAAAGCTGGTTATGATATGAGCTGGCTGGATTTTTCAAAGGTTCCGGAAAATTCACAACTGAAAGAGCAGATTACAGATCATGTTTCTATGGGATCGTTAGGAGAGGGCTACAGTGCAATTTTTATGGGACTTTTCCCACGCAGTTACCGCACATCACAATCGCCGGAAAAATTGTATGATGGAATGATCTTTGTTACCGATGCGCATCCGATAGAGATACGGGAAGAGATAAGTGAAAAATAAGACTGTCAAAAATCATTGGTCAGGTACAGGCAATCGACCGTATGGTTGACGAGGATGTGCCGTGTGAGGATGTCTTAGCGCAGATTACCTTGCCGGCGGAACAGAAAAAAGCGGATATCGGAATTGCGATGGGCGGTGTTGGAAGTGATATTGCGTTGGATGCAGCAGATATTGCGCTGGTGGATGATGAAGTAAAAGAACTGCCGCATCTGATTGCATTATCCAGGCGGATGATGATCACGATCAAATGCAATATGAGTTTTTCGATGGGGCTTAACTTTGTGGCGATCGTGCTTGCAATCATCGGAATTTTAAATCCGGTCGTGGGAGCATTGGTACATAATGCAGGTTCTGTGCTCGTCATCATCAATTCGGCATTGCTGTTACAATGGAAACAAAATAAATAGAAAAATGGATCTCCAGAAAGTGGTTTTTATTTTCTGAGATCTGTTTTTTTGTGAAAAAGCAACAAAAACAAAACATATGTTTGTATTTCGGGACGCTATATGGTATAGTTAAGTAAAGTATTACGAATGAAATAGTATAGGAGGAGAGCATGAAATTTCTTCATATCTCGGATTTGCATATTGGAAAAAGAGTCAATGAGTTTTCCATGATCGAAGATCAGAAATATATTTTACGGCAGATCAAAGAGATCGCATTGGAAAAACAGGTGGATGCGGTTATGATCGCGGGGGATATCTATGATAAGCCGGTTCCGTCTGCGGAGGCGGTACAGTTGTTTGATCAGTTTCTCACGGGACTTGCTGATTGCGGGAAAAAGGTGTTTGCAGTCAGTGGAAATCATGATTCCGCGGAACGTATTGCATTTGGTGCACAGCTTATGAGCAGCCGGGAAGTCTATGTTTCACCGGTTTATGATGGAGAGGTGAGGTGTGTTACATGTCAGGATGCATATGGGGAACTCTGCATCTGGCTGCTGCCGTTTATCCGCCCGGCGGTCGTGCGCCATGCGTGGAGGAAAGTGACAGAGGGGATATCCATTGAAAAAAAAGATGCCGGGACAAAACAGGATCTGGCACAGGAAGATGATGTGGAGACAGTGGAAACATATCAGGATGCCCTGCAGTTTGTCGTATCTCATATGCCGGTGGACGCATCAAAGCGGAATATATTGGTGGCACATCAGTTTGTGACAGGGGCTTCGCGATGTGAGTCGGAGGAAGTTTCGGTGGGTGGATTAGACCAGATCGGGGCGGAAGTGTTTGATGTTTTTGATTACGTTGCATTAGGGCATATTCATAGCCCGCAGCATATCGAGAGGGAGACACTGCGCTATTGCGGAACCCCGCTCAAATATTCTTTTTCCGAGGCGGAACAGAAAAAGTCCGTTGTTGTCCTGGAGATAAAGGAAAAGGGAGATATTTTCATTGAAAAAGTTCCGTTAAAACCGCTTCGTGATCTGAGAAAGATCCGGGGAACATACATGGAACTGATGTCGAAAGATTTCTATGAGGGCACAGAAACAGAAGATTATCTGCAGATTACACTGACCGATGAGGAAGATGTGCCGGATGGAATGGCAAAACTTCGGACGGTATACCCGAATCTGATGCAGCTTGTCTATGATAACAGCAGAACCAGACAGAGCAGGCAGGTTGAGGTGACCGAACATGTGGAGCAAAAATCAGAGATGGAACTGTTTAAAGAATTTTACGAGATACAGAATAATCAGCAGATGAGTGAAGAACAGCAGGATTTTGTCAGAGAACTGATGGAAGAGATGGTACATTGACAAGTTCCTGAAAAAATAGTTTGAGAAGCAAATACAGGAAAACTGATGTTTCAGGGAACGAGATATTTGGGATTTGAGAGAAAATAGGAGCGGCAGGAAAGGAACGATTTATGAAACCAGTCAGTCTTACAATAAGTGCATTTGGCCCGTATGCGGGGGAGCAGACCATAGATTTTGAACGGCTTGGATCGCAGGGATTATTTCTGATCACAGGGGATACCGGGGCAGGAAAGACCACGATCTTTGATGCAATCACGTTTGCGCTGTACGGGGAAGCCAGTGGTGATGTGCGCAAAGCGGATATGTTCCGCAGCAAATATGCAAAAGATGACGTGAAAACATTCGTGCGTCTGACATTTGAGTACGCAAATAAACGGTATACAGTAGAGCGTAACCCGGAATATATGCGTCCGAAGGGACGTGGAACGGGAATGACAACGGAAAAGGCAAATGCCACACTAGAGTACCCGGATGACAGAGAACCAGTGACAAAAAGCAGGGAGGTCACACGCGCCATCACAGAGCTGATCGGTTTAGACTGCAGACAGTTTACCCAGATAGCAATGATCGCACAGGGGGATTTTCAGAAAGTATTGTTTGCCAATACGGAGGAGAGAGGAAAGATTTTTCGTCAGATATTCGGGACGGATATTTATCGTGTGCTGCAGGACAAACTGAAAGATGCCGTAAAAAAACAGTGGAAAGAATATGATGAACTGCGGCGCAGCATCAATCAGTATATGGAGGGAATTGTCTGTGAGAGTGACTCTCTGGATGAAGAAGGGACAAGGATCGCAGAAAAAATAAATCTTTTAAAAAAGGAAAAATTTGACGGCAGGATCGAGGAGGGAATCTCACTTTTAGAAGAACTTTGTAAAGCGGAAGAATCTGCGTTGGAGTGCCTGCAAAAGGAAAAAGAGGCGCTGGATCAGCAAATAAAAAATATGGATGAACTTAGCGGGAAAGTGCGTGAAAATGCAGACAGAAGGCGGTTGTTGGAAGAAAAACAGCAGAAGCTGAAGGACTTAGAAGCGCTTCTGGTGCAGGCAAAAGCGGATATGGACAGGGCAGGAGAGGAAGCGGAATGCTGTGAAAAATTAGGCAGAACGATTGAAGAATATAAACAGAAGCTGGTGTTGTTTGAAAAAATACAGGAAATTGGTCTGTCGCAGGAAAAGAAGCACCAGGATATGGAAGAAAAGGTTCAGAAAAAGCAGCAGGATGAACAGAGACGAACAGAACTGGAGGGAAAACTGCAGCAGGAAAAAGAGACCTTAAAATCTTATGAGGGCATTACTGCGGAAATACAACGCATAGAGCATGAAATGCGACTGATCACAGAAAAAATGGATACGCTGAAAAATCAGAGAGACAGGAGCCGTGCGCTGGAGGAGCATATTTCAGATCAAAAGGAAAAACTTGATTTAAAAAAGAAAACAGAAAACAGTCTTTTAGAACAGCAGCAACTGTTAAAAGAAGAACAGGAGCAGAACAAGGATGCGGCAGGACAGGAGATTGCCTATGAGAAGGAAGTAAAAGAAATACGACAGAAAATACAGGATCTGACAGAGATTGCAGAACAGTTGAACACATCAGAAAGAGAAGTAAAGAGACTTGGTACAGAACTGGAAAACGTACAGAAATCATATGAGGTAAAAAGCAGGGATTTACAGCAGCAAAAAGAAACGTGGGAGCAGCTTTCCGGTGCAGACAGCAGGGGAGAACAGGCAGAGAAAGCAATATTGGAAGTATCAGAGAGGATACGCAGGCTCGAAGAGCTGGAAAACAGGTTAGAGGATTGGGAGAAAGTCAGCAGAGAAAGGGAGAAAACTCAAAAACAGTATCAGAAAGCAGCCGCAGAGCAGAAACAGATCAGTGAACAATACCGGAGGATAGAACAGCAATTCTGGGATGCACAGGCGGGAATGCTGGCGCAGGGATTAAAGGAAGACGAACCCTGTCCGGTCTGTGGAGCCATACATCATCCGACACTGGCAGTCATACCACAGGAAACTCCGGATCGGGAAGTGTTAAAACAGGCAAAAGCGGAGGATGAAAAGGCAAGGGAGTCAGTCAGCAGACTGAGTGAAAAAGCGCATCAGCTCGTGACACAGGAAAATGAGAAAATGTCAGCAGTCCTAAAGGATGCAGGAGAACTGCTTGGTGAGCCTGATGTCAGAATGTCTTTAAATGAAATAAAGACGGAGACAAAAAGGCAAAAGAGTGCTGATGAGGCGAGAAGGGAAGAATATAAAGATCAGAAAGAAAAAGCGAAAAAGGATCTGGATGTCAAGCATGTATTAGAAGAACAGATGCAGTCTGCGCAGGATGAACTGGTTATGTTAAACGAACAGAACATTAATCTTGGACAGATGCTTGCCACGGCGACAGAACGGTGCACACAGCAGAAACAGCAGTGGAAGAAAAACGTTGCAGACTGTGGAACTGGCATAGAGCAGACAGAGGATCAAAAAACTGTTTTTGCACAGCTTATGCAGATTGAAAACGAACGGAACACGCAGTTTTTACAGGCAAAAAATAACAGGAAACGTGCAGAGCAGATCAAAGATGAATTAAAAGAAAGCGAAGAAACAATACAAAAGATAAGAGGAACAATCAGCAGTATTCAGGAAGAAATTGCAAAATTGACCGGAAACAGGGAAACTGCCGAAAAGCAGATCAGTGACGATATAAAATCTGCATGTAATTTAATTACGGGTGCTCTGATTGCAAGTAATATAATTACAAGTAATATAATTACATGTAATCAGAGCACTTTAACTGGAGATACAGATGTCAATACATTACAGACCATAAAAAACGCTGATGGGAGTCAGGTTTTGTCAATAGAAGATTTTGATGCAAAACCATACCATGTACAGTCTGTGATTACTATGCTGCAAAGAGCAGCCGATGAGAAAAAAGCGGAACTTTCCAAAAAACAGGAAGACGAACGAAAAAAGACTGCCTTAGAAAAAAAGATTCCGCTCGATGAAACAGAAATAAAAACACTTGCCGACCAGATCAATGTGGCAGAACAGGAGCTGGTACGTCTGCAGACAGAGTACGCAAATGAAGAAAAGAGTCTCAATGAGCTGAAAGAGCAGGTAAAGGATGTAACAAAAGAGGGGGTACAGACACAGATAAACGAGTTTACCCTGAAAAAAAGAAATTTAGAAGAGAACAGAGAAAAGACAAGAGAAGCGTATCATAATTACGAAAAAAGCAGAGAGACGGAAAAGGGCGTCATTCAGATGCTGCTTCGTCAGATTGAGGAAACAGAGAAAGCAATATCGTTTCCGGAAGAAGAGATCGAAAAGCAGGCGGGAGAACTGCGTGAAAAAAGAAATGAGATGGAAGAAAACAGGGCTTCAAAATATACATCTTATTGTACTAATAGGGAAATCTGTAAAAATGTCAACAAAAAACAAAAAGATATCGCACAGACCGAACAAAAGTATGTCTGGATGAAATCTCTTTCCGATACGGCAAGTGGAATGTTAAACGGTAAGGCAAAGATTGAACTGGAAACTTATGTGCAGATGGCTTATTTTGACAGGATACTGATCCGAGCAAACCGGAGGATGCTTACGATGAGCAGCGGGCAGTATGAATTAAAACGTGAGGAAGAGACAGGAAGCCGCAAGGAAAAAGCAGGATTGGAACTTTGTGTGATTGATCATTATAACGGGACAAAGCGCAGTGTAAAGACGCTTTCCGGTGGGGAGTCTTTCCAGGCATCATTGTCACTTGCGCTTGGACTGTCGGATGAGATACAGTCTTATGCGGGTGGAATCCGTATGGATTCCATGTTTGTGGACGAGGGATTTGGATCACTCGATGAGGATGCCTTAGAACAGGCGTTAAAAGCATTGCTGCAGCTCACCGAGGGAAATCGTCTGGTAGGAATTATTTCACATGTATCTGAATTAAAAGACCAGATCGACAAAAAAATAATTGTGACAAAGCAGCGGACGCCGGAGGGTGTCAGCAGTGTTGCAAGAGTGGAATAAAAAGAAACGCAATTTGGGGTAAACAGGTGTTACGGCTTTCGTCGATGCCGATATTAAGATCCAAAGTTATTGACTGCGACACTTCAATGTGCTAACATACTAAAATATAGATAAAATCATGAATCAGAGAATCATAACAGTAAAGTAACGATAAAAGTTGCGGAAAAGAGGAGAAGATGAGCGAAAAGAAAATACCGTATAAAATTTATCTGGAAGAGAATGAGATGCCGACACAATGGTACAATGTGCGCGCTGATATGAAGAACAAACCAGCACCGCTTTTGAACCCGGCAACTCTAAAACCGATGACCGCGGAGGAACTGGGGCATGTATTCTGTGATGAACTGGTAAAACAGGAACTCGATGATACCAACCCATACATCGATATTCCACAGGAGATCCGTGATTTTTACCGCATGTACCGTCCGTCACCACTGGTGAGAGCATATTGTCTGGAAAAAAAACTGGGGACTCCGGCAAAGATCTACTATAAATTTGAGGGAAACAATACAAGTGGAAGCCATAAATTAAACTCTGCGATTGCACAGGCATATTATGCAAAGAAGCAGGGATTAAAAGGTGTGACAACAGAGACAGGTGCTGGACAGTGGGGAACTGCACTTTCTATGGCGTGTGCTTATTTTGATCTTGACTGTAAAGTCTATATGGTAAAAGTTTCCTATGAACAGAAACCATTCCGCCGTGAGGTAATGCGCACATATGGAGCAAGTGTAACCCCGTCACCGTCTGAGACAACAGAAGTCGGCAGAAAGATTTTAGCAGAGCATCCGGGCACAACAGGAAGTCTTGGCTGTGCAATCTCCGAGGCAGTAGAAGCTGCAACGACGAGAGAAGGATATCGTTATGTATTGGGAAGTGTGTTAAATCAGGTATTGTTACATCAGTCAGTCATTGGACTTGAGACAAAAGCTGCTCTGGAAAAGTATGATATTACGCCGGATATCATTATCGGATGTGCAGGCGGCGGTTCCAATCTTGGGGGTCTGATCTCTCCGTTTATGGGAGAAAAGCTGCGTGGTGAAAAAGACTATCAATTTATCGCAGTCGAACCGGCATCCTGTCCGAGTCTTACGAGAGGCCGCTATGCATATGATTTCTGTGATACCGGAAGGGTCTGTCCGTTAGCAAAGATGTATACACTTGGCAGCGGATTTATTCCATCTGCAAACCATGCCGGAGGACTTCGCTATCACGGCATGAGTTCAACTCTGTCACAGCTTTATGATGACGGACTGATGGAGGCAAGGAGTGTAGAGCAGACTTCTGTATTTGAAGCAGCAGAGCAGTTTGCAAGAATAGAGGGAATCCTTCCGGCACCGGAGAGTTCTCATGCGATTCGTGTTGCCATTGACGAGGCGTTGAAATGTAAAGAAACCGGAGAAGAAAAGACTATCGTTTTTGGACTTACCGGAACCGGCTATTTTGATATGGTTGCATATGAGAAGTTTAACAATGGAGAGATGACAGACTATATTCCGACCGATGAAGAGCTTGCAGTGGGATTTGCAGGGCTGCCGAAGATGGAGTAAAAATAGCAGAAACATGGGCTAGTGTACTGGCATATTGATATTTGCTGCCGGTACTGATATTACCAAATCTGCTTGGAATGGACGGAGTCTGGCTGTCGATCACAACGGGCGAGATACTCAGTATGATCATGAGTATTTACTATTTTATGAAATATAGAAAAATCTGGAGTGAGAAGTAAGAAAGATTTCATTGATGAATCAAATCAGGAAAAAGTTTTTTCCTGTGCAAAGTAAGAAAAAGATAAATTGACACACAAAAATAGATGTACTATCATCTGGTTAGATGCAGGTACATCTATTTTTTGTATGCTAATTGGAAAGTCATAAGTTAGATTTTAATTTTCAGAGTTGGTTAGGAGTGGAGATCGCAATGGACGAGTCAGGAAGAAAAATCACAAAGATCGCGCGTGAAGCGGGGAAGTTTACATTAAAGATGATGAAAGAGGAAGGAATCGGAACGGCAGAATTTGATTTTATCCATTTCATCCGGCACAATCCCGGCGTCACACAGGCGAAAGTCAGAGAGCAGTTAAAGATTGATAAAGGGGCTGCTGCAAGGCGTGCGGCTAATTTAGAGAGCAAAGGATATCTTTACCGGAAACCGAACCCGGAGGATGGAAGAAGCCAGCTTTTGTATGCGACAGAGAAAGCGGAACAGTTAAAAAATTCAAAGGCGTCCATTGAGAGCGTGTTTTATGAGTGGCTTTTAGCGGAGCTGCCCAAGGAGGAAAAAGCGGCATTTCTTGAGACGTTAGATAAACTTTACTGGCGGTCGAAGGAACAGCGGCGGGCAGAGTTTTGCGATGTGTCAAAACTCGTGCAGTCCGGTTCAGACGACAGGATGGAAATGGATGGTGAGTCAGATGAGTGATAAGTACGACAGAAAAAATGCTGGAAGTGAAAAACAAAAATTTGAGGCAGACCATGTGATTTCCTATTTTAAAATGGAGTGGAAAGTTCTTCTTGCGGTGACAGTCTCCGGGCTGATTTACAATTTAGGACTCCTTGCCGGGCCATGGTTTGAGGGAAAAATGGCGGGCTGTCTGGTGGATATCCTTGGCGGCAGGGCAGGATTTCCTGATATGGGAAAACTGGTCGCAGCCTATGTGATCGCAATCGCAGTGGTGCAGAGTTCCAGATATATCAAGCGTTTTTATGTGAGACGTTTTGCAAACAATGTCAACCGGCGCATGAAACATGTTCTGTATGACAGCCTTGTGCATAAAAGCCGGGCAGAACTGGAAGAGGAAGGCGCCGGAAATGTCATGACAAAAGCGATTCTGGATGTGGATGACTGTGCGGAGGGCATGCGGAAATTTACCACGGAGATATTTGATACAGGGGTAGCTTTGCTTGCATATGCCGGAATGCTTCTCTTTTATGACTGGAGACTTGCGCTTTTAAGCATGCTGTTCCCGCCGGTTTCGTATTTTCTGGCAGAGAAGATGAAAGGAATTGTGCAGAGAACCGGGGCAGCCTATAAGGAGCAGTCCGGGATCTTAAGTGCCGCCACCTTAGACCGGGCATCCAATGCGGTCACCTATCGTGTTTATGGATGCGAGCAGGAGCGAAAAGATGCGTATGAGAAAAATCTTTCAGCTTACGAAAAATCTGCGGTGCGGGCGAATATATGGAGCGCGGCATTTCCGCCGATCTACCGTGTCATCTCGATGGCGGGTGTCATTTTCATTTTATATTTTGGAAGTAAAAACGTGCTTGGAAGTGGCTGGAGAGTCTGGGATGTTGCGGCATTTACCACATTTCTTACCTGTTTTACCAAACTTTCGGTAAAATCATCGAGTGCGGCAAAACTTTTTAACGCAGTTCACAAGGCACAGGTTTCCTGGAAGAGGATCAAACCCCTCATGAAATGTGTGGAACATGAAAGTGAAAGCAGAGTGCAAAAACAGGCAGAGCTTACGGTTTCCCATTTGAGTTTTGCATATCCGGGCGGGACAGATATTTATGAGGATATCACATTTTCTGCAAAACCGGGACAGATCATTGGTGTTACCGGTGCCGTTGCGTCCGGCAAGTCTACGTTTGGAAAGACATTTCTGTGCGAATATCCTTATCAGGGAAGTATCCGTTTTGCAGGCAGAGAGTTAAACGAGATGGGAAATAGTGTGTTGACCGGAACCATTGGTTATTTAGGACACGACCCGGAATTATTTGATGACAGTATAAAAAACAATATTCTGATGGGAGAAAATGAGGATACAGAAACTTATTTGAAAGCAGTATGTTTTGATAGAGAAGTTGCAGAGATGGAACAGGGACCTGACACGGTTGTGGGAAGTGGAGGAGTCAGACTTTCCGGTGGTCAGGCAAAGCGTCTTGCACTTGCGAGAACTTTGTGCCATAAAAGACCGGTGCTGATCTTAGATGATCCTTTCTCCGCACTTGACCGGAATACGGAACAGGAAGTATATACCAATTTAAAGGCGATGACGTCAGACAGCATCGTGATCCTGTTATCCCACAGACTCTATCTTTTCCCGGAAATGGATCAGGTGATCTGGATGGAGCATGGGCATGCGGCGGTCGGCACACATGAGGAGATCATGGAAAAATACCCGGAATATGCAAGACTTTATGAGGAGCAGACGAAGGGAAGTACGGCGGAGAAAGTAAATGCAGGAAAATGTGCTGAAACAGAACAAGGCAGAAAAGAAAGGGGGCGTGCAGAATAATGCATAGCGGGACGTGCAGCAAATTGAACAGCGGGACGCATAGCAGTAAAAATGTAGGCAGTGTCATGTGGCGGACGATAAAAAAACAGAAGTGGCTTTCCGCCGGGATCGTGTGTGCAGTGGCCGGTGCAATCCTGACAGCGCTTCTTCCACCGCTCATTCTTGGAACTATTATAGATACCATGACGACGGGAAATGTGGTATCATTTTATCTGATCTTTGCATATTTTGGATTTACACTGCTCATGGGGGCACTGGAAAGTTCAAGGGAAGGACTGCTGATTGTGTTCGGGCAGAAAATCACGCACGCACTGCGAAGCAGCCTGATGGATAAATATACGGATCTGACGGCAGATGCACTGACACATCAGGAGCCGGGGTCAGTGGTTTCCCGGTTCGTCGGGGATGTTGATACGGTGGAAAACCTGTTTACATCAGGCATTATCAGCATGTTTTCCGATGCATGCAAGATCGTCAGTATTCTTGCCGTCATCTGGTTTCGGAACAAGGGGCTTGCCATTGTGCTTTTGGTGTTGCTGCCGTTTCTGTTCTGGTTTACGCGCATCGTGCAGAAAAATATGCTGACCGCGCAGATCGAAAACCGCCGTGCTGTCAGCCGTGCCCTGGGCCATGTTCCGCAGACGATTCACAACATCAGAACGATCCGGAGTCTCGGCAAAGAAAACTATATGGCAGAGCGTTATGATACCTGCATCGGCGAGAGCTACCGGGCGATGGAGCAGACAAATTTTTATGATGCAGTCTATTCACCAGTCATTCTGATCCTGAATGCGGTGGTTGTGGCGGTTGTCATGCTTTTTTCGGCTTCCGGCAATGCGAATGTATTAAGTCTGTTTGGAATGTCGGCTGGTACGGCGGTCGCTGTCATGAACTATATTTCGCAGATCTTTTCCCCGGTGGAGAGCCTTGGAATGGAGATCCAGACCATACAGTCTGCTGTGGCGGGCGTGCACAGGATCAATGAATTTTTCAGTCTGGAAGAATTACCGGAAAAGACTGATTACAGAAAAGAGAGTACACAAAAGAAAGATAACGTATTTGTGGAATTTCAGAATGTGACATTTGCCTACGAAGAACAAAATGTGCTAAATGGTCTCAGTTTTCAGGTAAAAGAAGGAGAACAGGTTACACTTTCCGGTCGCACCGGCGCAGGCAAAAGTACGATATTCAAGCTGCTGCTGGGACTTTATGAGCCAAAGGAGGGCAGCGTGCTGATACAGGGAGTTCCGGCACAAGATATCCCGGATGCAGAGAAACGGCATCTTTTTGGCTATGTGGAGCAGGCTTTTCATATGGTTCCGGGAACGGTAAAAGAGCAGATCACGCTGTACGATCCGTCGATCACTATGGAGGATGTCCGTGCGGCGGCACAGATGACAGGGCTTTCGGATACGATCATGAGTCTGGAAAACGGGTACGATACGCCATGTTCCGATGAAATCTTTTCACAGGGACAGTGGCAGCTATTGTCGATCGCCCGTGCAGCGGCGGCAAAGCCGAAACTGCTCCTTTTAGATGAGATCACGGCAAACCTGGATGCACAGACCGAAAAAGAAGTTTTGCAGGCATTAAAGCGGGTAAGTGAGAATCGGACGGTGATCTCCATCTCGCACAGGGTGAATGCGACGACCGGCAGGGTGATTCAAATCTGAAAACGTAGTTTGTTCCCGCAGACCGGCTGCTCACAAAGGATTTCTGGAAGCGCTTGCATTAAAAATCCCTGTCATGGTGGTATACTGCATTGTCAATCTGGATGAGATCGTGAAGATACCGGCGGTTTATCTGCATTATAAAAAGTATATCTGGGTGAGAAATATCACAAGGGAGGAAGATTAAGAGAGAAAAATCCAGTCTTGACATTTTGGAAAAATGCTATATAATTACTTCAAAAATGAACAATACAAAAAAGAAGTAAATGGAGGCGGATCATGATAAATATGAGTATTGAATTTGCCCACAAAATGTCACTGGCGTACAGTGCAACCTGCAAGACACTCTGCAGGGAACTGAAACTGCCACAGACTGCGTTTGATATACTGATGTTTCTGGCAAATAACCCGGATTATAAAACGGCGAGTGATATTGTGGAAGTACGGAAAATAAAGGCGAACCTTGTCTCTGTCAATGTTGAGAAGTTGGTGCGGGATGGATACCTTGAGAGGAAAGCAGTGGAGGGTGATCGGAGAAAAGTCGAGCTGATCTGCACGAAAAAAGCAGAGCCTGTGATCGAAAACGGGAAAAAACTGCAGCAGGATTTTGTGGAACAGATACTGTCTGGCGTGGATGAGGAGAAACGGAAAAAGATGGCAGAGATCCTCAACCAGATGGAAAAGAATCTGGATGAAATGCTGAAAGGGGAGCACTGACATGAACATGTTACTTACAATAATCGTTACTTTTTTTGCAGGTATGGGGGCAGGGCTTGGAACCGGTTTTGCGGGAATGAGCGCCGCGGCGGTCATCAGTCCAATGCTGATCACATTTCTAGGGATGGATCCGTATATGGCGGTGGGAATCGCATTATCCTCGGACGTTCTTGCAAGTGCGGTGTCGGCGTATACATACGGAAAAAATAAAAATCTCGATATCCGAAACGGTATCATCATGATGGTGAGCGTACTTTTATTTACCGTTTTTGGAAGCTATGTGTCAAGTCTGGTCCCATCTGCGGCCATGGGGAACTTTTCAGTCTTTATGACATTCCTTTTAGGAATTAAATTTATCGTGCGCCCGGTCATGACCACAAAAGAGGCGATGCAGGGAGTGTCGGCGGAGAAGCGGGCAGTGCAGTCTGTTATATGCGGTGTCCTCATAGGATTTATCTGTGGTTTTGTCGGTGCGGGCGGCGGCATGATGATGCTTCTGATCCTGACCTCTGTGCTTGGATATGAATTAAAGACAGCCGTTGGAACGAGTGTGTTTATCATGACCTTTACGGCACTTACCGGAGCGGCTTCGCACTTTGCAATCGGTGGTGCACCGGACTGGACCGTATTGATTTTGTGTGTTGTATTTACCCTGATCTGGGCGAGAATCGCGGCTGTTTTTGCCAACAAAGCAACGCCGAAGACCTTAAACCGTGCAACGGGTGTGATACTGGTTATTTTAGGACTTGTGGTAATGCTTTTTTAGTACGGCAAACGGATATTCCGCAGGAACGCGCGAGGAATATTCAGGACAGGCGCTCAAAAAGAATATTGCCCGTGACAAAGTTGTAAGCGCCTCTAAGGTATATTTCAATCCAGACAGATTATCGTCACAAGAGTGCATGAACTTTCGGAACGTCACGGTGTGAAAATGCAGCAGATCGCGCTTGCATGGCACTGGGCAAAAGGTGTTGCATCACCGATAGCTGGTGCAATCGACCATAATCCGGCGGAGGGTGTGATGCTTTTGGATGAGAAGAAATGATGATGTATAGGATTTTGTTTAGTTTCACATATAAAAAAGCAAAAAAATATCTACATACTGTACAAAAATATCAAGAAAATATTAATAAAATCTAAAAAATGTTAAGAATGTGCTAACAATACAAAAATAATACGGTTTTCTTTGTACAAGATTCTGCCTATAATTAAATCATAAAGTTGCAGCGGCAAAGAGGGGCAGCGCAGCAAACAAATTAACCAATTACAGGAGGGTTTCTTATGAAGAAAAAAGTTTTATCCGCAATCGTATGTGCAGCAATGGTATTTTCCATGACAGCGTGTGGCTTACAGTCACCAAATACAGGTGGAAACAGCGGCGGAACAACAAATGCAGCATCAACATCTAATGCGTCCGCAACATCAGATGCAGCAGAAGCAGAAACAACAACTGAGGCAGCATCCTCAGGGGACAGCGCAACAGAACCGGTCGGACCGGCGGTCACACTGGTTTATGCAGAGGTTAACCCGTTAGAGGGAACCATCGTTGGACAGACAGCAACCGCTTTCAAAGACAAAGTCGAAGAGCTTTCCGGCGGAAGCATCACGATCGATATTCAGGCAAACGGTGTATTAGGAGCCGAGTCAGATGTCTTAGATACCATGCTTGGCGGCGGCGGTACGATCGATATGGCACGTATCTCTGCATTCGCACTGACAAGCTACGGCGGAGAAAAATCCAGTCTTTTATCTGTACCGTTCACATTCGTAAACAGAGATCATTTCTGGAATTTCGCTACATCAGATCTGGCACAGGAATTTTTACTTGAGCCGCATGAGAATGGAAGCGGTATCCGCGGACTGTTCTACGGAGAGGAAGGTTTCCGTCATTTCTTTACCGTAAAACCGGTTTCCGGAATGGAAGATCTTGCAGGCATGAAGATCCGTGTATCAAATGACCCGATCATGACAGGCATGGTTGAGGCACTTGGAGCAAACCCGACCGTTGTTGCTATGGGTGAGTTATACTCCGCATTACAGACAGGTGTTGTTGATGCAGCAGAGCAGCCGATCGCAAACTATCAGGCAAATGCATTCCCGGAAGTTGCAAACAACCTGATCTTAGATGGACATACATTAGGAGCAATTCAGGTAGTTATCACAGATGAGGCATGGGATAAATTAACACCGGAACAGCAGGATGTATTAACAGAAGCTGGTGAGTACGCTTCCCAGTACAACCGCAAGATCTCTGAGGAGACAGAAAACAAGATCTTAGACGAGTTAAAAGCAGATGGATGCAACGTTGTTGAAGTAGAGGATATCACACCATGGCAGGATGCATGTAAAGATGTGATCGAAGAGGCAACAAAAGATAACAAAGAGTTATATCAGCAGATTCTTGATATGGCAAACTAAAAGACTGATGTATCAAAGGAGCACAGAGAGAATACCTGCTCTCTGTGCTCCTTTTCTAAAGATGGCTATTTTTAAAGGAGGAAGATGAGTTTATGCCAAAATTTTTTCAGACCGTTGATAAAATAAAACCGGCATATGACATTACATATAAGATCGTTTTATTCATATGTAAATTATTGCTGACGGCAGATCTTGTGATCACAAGCGTCTGCGTTGTCGGAAGATACGTTCCGTTTGTGCCGGATCCGGCATGGAGCGAGGAAGTCGTTCTGACACTGATGTCCTACATGGCAGTATTGTCCGCAGCACTTGCAATCAGAAGAAATGCACATATCCGTATGACGGCATTTGACCAGTATCTGCCAAAATCCGTGATCCGTGCACTGGATATTTTAGCAGATGTGGCAGTATTAATCCTTGGTGTGGTAATGATTACAGTAGGATTTTCCTATGCAGTCCAGATCGGTGCAAAAGGAAATTATGTAAGTATGCCAAGTGTTTCAAAATTCTGGATGTATTTCCCAATCCCACTTGCAGGAATTGCAATGGTGGTATTTGAGATTGAAGCAGTTTATAACCATATCAAAGGAATTTTTGTAAAGGAGGAAAAATAATGAGCGCACAAGGAATTGCAATCGCAGTATTGCTGATCAGCTTTTTAGTAATGATACTCCTTAGATTTCCGATTGCATATGCAGTTGCATTGTCATCATTACTTTGTTTACTGACACAGGGATTGCCGCTTACCACGATCTGTCAGCAGATGGTAAAAGGAATCAGTTCTTTCAGTCTGATGGCAGTGCCGTTCTTTATCACGATGGGTGTACTGATGGGCACCGGTGGTATCTCAGAAAAACTGATTGCACTTGCCAATGCCTGCGTCGGATGGATGACCGGTGGTATGGCAATGGTAAATATCGTAGCATCTTATTTTTTCGGTGGAATTTCCGGTTCTGCATCTGCTGATACTGCTTCTATCGGAAGTATCATGATCCCAATGATGGTAGATCAGGGATATGATGATGATTTTTCTACCGCAGTTACCATTACTTCTTCCTGTGAGGGACTTTTGGTTCCGCCAAGCCACAACATGGTTATCTATGCAATGTCAGCAGGTGGTATTTCCGTAGGAAGTTTATTCCTTGCAGGATATCTGCCGGGTGCTTTACTTGCAGTTTCCCTGATGGTAGGTTCTTACATTATCTCAAAGAAGAAACATTATCCAAAGGGAGATAAGTTCAGCTTTAAGGGATTATTGAAGCAGATTGGTATTTCTATCTGGGCACTTGCAGCGGTTGTTATCGTAGTTATCGGTGTAGTTGCCGGATGGTTCACCGCAACAGAGTCCGCAGCAATCGCTGTATTTTACAGCCTGATTGTCAGTGTATATATTTACAAAGGACTTGACTGGAAAGGTGTATGGAAATGTTTAGAACAGTGTATCGATACCTTATCGATCGTATTGATCCTGATTTCTACTTCGAGTATTTTCGGTTACTGCCTTACCACATTACATGTACCGGATATGGTAGCAAATGCGATCGTAGGATTTTCAACAAACCCGATCGTGATTGCACTTTTAATTGACTTGATTCTTCTGTTCCTTGGCTGTATCATGGATATGGCACCGATCATCCTGATCGCAACACCGATCTTACTTCCGATCGCAACATCAATCGGCATTGATCCGGTACAGTTCGGTATCATCATGGTATTAAACTGTGGTATCGGTCTTTTGACACCACCGGTTGGATCCGTATTATTTATCGGTTCCGCAGTCAGCGGTGTAAAAATGGAACGTGTCGTAAAGGCAACACTTCCATTCTATATCTGTATGATCATTGTATTAATGTTACTTACATTCATTCCGGAAGTAAGCCTTCTGTTACCGAGAGTATTTGGCGGCTATGGCGGATGATTTTAGAATTACGGGAGGAAATGGCATGACATATCAATTTAAGAGCGAAGTGACCGCAGGAGATTTCTGGAAACTGACAATGAGCCGGACATATCGTTCGGTGGCGGGAGTCTGCAACATGGTCTTTACGGTGGCGATGATTTTATTTACAGCAAAATTTTTCCGTACCTCAGGGGATCTGATGCAGATGCTGATGCTCTTTGGATGTCTGCTGTTTCCGGTGATCCAGCCGATCGCGATCTATCTGAAAGCCAAAGGGCAGGCAAAAACGATGCCGAAAGATGTAGAACTTTCCTTTGACGATGCGGGACTCCATGTGACTGTGGGGAAAGAAAAGGAAAGCATTGGATGGAAAAAACTGCGGGTGGCAAACGAGCCTGGCATGATGATCGTTTTTTCCGATGCAAGACATGGATATATGCTTACAAACCGTATTTTGGGAGCACAGAAAGAACCATTTTTTGCATTTGCAAAAGAAAGGATCGCAGAGACGAATTAGTGTATGCGGGCTGGCAGATCAGACAGCTAAATGGAGAAAGAAGCAGGATGGGACAAACAGCTTGAAGAAAAGGATAAAAAAGTGGTGGCAGGAGCTTACCATTCAAAAGAAAATAGCAGTGTTTACCGGGATGGTCTGTGTGGCCATCCTGCTTTCCGTTGTTTTTAATGTCTGGGTTGTCCGGTTTTCACTGACCGATTTTAATGGTATTTTGCAGGACAATGCAAAGTGCAGTGAACTGATCCAGGCATTAGAGCAGGAGAGCACACTGTTTGAAAGCTATATGAGAAATCCGGATACGGAGAAAAAAGAAGCGTTAGAGCGTTCCATGAAATGTACAAAACATGCGGTTTATGATCTGCCATTCCAGTATCGCAGGATCGGGGAACTCCGCTATGCAAAAACATGGTCGATCCGCAGCAGCTATGAAGTTTATTGCACTAAAAGAGATGCAATCCTGTCCATGGAAGATAATGTGACAGATTATGTCAGCAGGCTGTATGAAGTTTATGACATGCAGGACTACTTAAAGGATTATGCCGGAACACTTATGAATTATACGATCGAGGAGGGAGATGTTTCGTACCAGAAAAAAGTTCCGACACTGATCAGTGTTCCGCTGGTGGTAATTTTTGCAGGAATCCTGCTTCTTTTTGGAATTGCAGAGATGGCGGCACTGATGAAAGAAACGATCATGGCACCGATTTTTAAACTGGTACATGCATCACAGAAAATTGCTGCAAATGATTTCTTTATCAGGGATGTTGAGGTGGACAACAAGGATGAGCTTGGTGAACTGGTCCGGGCGTTCAATAAAATGAAATTCGCCACAGGAGAGTACATTCAGGCACTGGAGGAAAAAAGAAAGACCTTAGATCTTTTGCATGAGGAGGAGCTTGAAAAGTTAGAGACGGAAAAGCGTCTGGAGATGACAAAGCTTGAACTTCTAAAAAGCCAGATTAATCCGCATTTTCTGTTCAATACCTTAAATGTCATCGGTGGAATGGCAAGCCTTGAGGAAGCGGAAACTACTGAAAAAATGATCCGTGCATTGTCGGCACTTTTCCGCTATAACCTGAAAAATCAGGACACGGAGGTGTGCCTGTCACAGGAATTAAAAATTATGGAAGATTATATGTATCTGCAGCAGATGCGTTTCGGAGACAGAATCACATACCGAAAGGATTGCAGCGTGGATGCAGATAAAGTCATTGTTCCGGCATTTACATTTCAGCCGCTGGTGGAAAATGCCATCATTCATGGACTTTCGAAAAAAGAAGAAGGTGGGACTGTCCGGGTACATATCTGGCAGAAAGATGGATTTACGTTTATTACCATTGGGGATAACGGGCTTGGAATGGACGAAGCAGCACTTATGCATCTGCGGGGAGAACTGGAAAAAGAAGATGGAAAGACAGGCATTGGCCTTGGCAATATTTTCCGGCGGATCCGTGCAATGTATCAGGATGGAAATGTAGAAATCTACAGTAAAAAAGATGTGGGGACTGTGGTAAAAATACAGATCAGACATAAGGAAGTGGGGGAGCATGATGTACCGTGTGTTGGTGGCGGACGATGAGCCGATAGAGAGAATGATTGTGGGGAGAACGATAAAAAAATATTTTTCCGGACAGTTAGAAGTTGTGGAAGCCGTAAACGGCAGGGAGGCGGCAAAGTTTTTTACAGAAAAAGATTGTAAGATCGCGCTGCTTGACATTGAGATGCCGGGTGTGAATGGTTTGGAGGCAGCGGAGCAGATCCGGGAGGAAGATAGGGATTGCAGCATTATTTTTCTGACTGCATTTGATGAATTCAGTTATGCAAAACGTGCGATCTCCGTACATGCACTGGATTATCTGCTGAAACCAGGGACTGAGGAAGAACTGGTGGCGGTGCTTGAGGAAGCAATACGGCTGCTTGAGGAAAAGGCAGATGGATCGCAGAAAAATGTCCGGGAAAAGCCTGTGGATATGCAGGAAAAAAAGAAGGATGCAGAACTGGAAAATGGCAATGTCAGGATGAGCGCTGTGGCAGAAAATATCAGACAGTATATTGACATGCACTATAAAGAAGATATTTCTTTACAGAGTGTAGCAGAGGAGATGAATTATTCAGACGCATATTTCTGCAAAATATTCAAACAGTGTTTTGATAAAAGTTTCATTGGATATCTGACTGAGTACCGGCTGGAACGGGCAAAGCAGCTACTTGCTGATGTCCGTATCAATGTAAAAGATATCAGCGTAAATGTGGGATACCGGGATTCAAATTATTTTGCAAAAGTATTTAAGCGTGCCATGGGAAGTACTCCTACGGAATACCGCATGGAGATTTTAAAACAGATGAACACAGGGAACACTGCCGGAGGATTGGGATAAATGAAAAAAAGACGAATCTTGATTTTGTTTGCGGCAGTGGTTTTGACCGCTGGATTTTTTCTGTATCACAGGCTGCGCAGCGTGAGAGCTCCCGAATTTGTCCTGTCCTATGCGGAGAATCAGACGGAGGATTATCCGACAACACTTGGGGCAAAAAAGTTTGCCGAGCTGGTGGAGAGGGAGAGCAGCGGAAGAATAAAGATTTTAGTTCAGGCAGAGGGGGAACTTGGTGCAGAGAGCGGTGTGATCGCACAGATGCAGTATGGAGGCATTGATTTTGCAAGGGTTTCCCTGTCGCAGTTAGCAGAGTACATACCGGAATTAAATGTTTTGCAGATGCCATATCTGTATTCTGATTCGGATCATATGTGGAAAGTGTTAGATGGCAGGATCGGTAGTGACTTTTTGGAGAAAGTGAGTAAAAGCGAACTGATTGGCCTTTCCTGGTATGATGCGGGAGCAAGAAATTTTTATAATTCCCAAAAGCCGATCACCTGTCTTGAGGATATGGCAGGTATGCGTATCCGTGTGCAGGAATCGGAGGTGATGGTCGATATGGTGGAGGCACTTGGCGCGACGGCACTGCCGATTCCCTATGCGGATGTTTATTCCGCATTAGAGCGCGGAACGGTGGACGGGGCAGAGAATAACTGGCCTTCTTATGAGGCGATGAATCATTATGAGGTGGCGAAATATTATACAGTTGATGAACACAACCGGGTACCGGAGATGCAGATCTGTTCGAAACATACATGGAACAAGCTTTCGGAAGATGACCGTCAGATGATCTTAGAGTGCGCAAAAGAATCTGCGCTGTATGAGAGAAAGTTGTGGAAAGAACGTGAGGCGGATTCTAAGGAGATCGCTTTGAAACAGGGTGTGGAAGTGGTAGAACTTTCTGCGGCAGAAAAAAAGCGTTTTCAGGAGGCGGTCATGGGCGTGTATGAAAAGTATTGCGCGGACTACATGGACGTGATCGAACAGATTATCGAAGAAAATAATGAGTGAGGAGAAACAGATGGATTTTTTACAGGATAAAATAAAAAAGAAACAGTTTTTATGCAACTACAGTGTTTTTTTGCTGAATGGAATGCTGGCACTTTCGATTGGATCCCTGCTTCCTTTTATCAGGGATGCAAGAGGACTAGATTATGCATTTTGCGGATTGATCGTAAGTCTGCATTCTGTGGGAAATCTGTTTTCTAGTTTTACCGCAGGATTGCTGCCGGTCGCGATTGGAAGAAAAAAGAGTATTTTGTTTTTTAATCTGTTTTTTGTACTTTCGTATGTGCTGATCATTTTCGGAAATCACAACTGGTGCATTGCAATGGCATTTTTCCTGACAGGTGTTGCGAGAGGAGCAACGAGTAATTTCTGTAACACGGCAATCAACAGTTTAGCACCGGGAAAAGCATGGACGATCAATGGACTGCATGCGATGTTCTCTGTCGGGGCATTTTTATTCCCGATTCTTCTGACACTGTTTACGGCAGCAGGGGAATCCGGCTGGATCACAGCGTGTTATTTTATGCTTGCGATGGGAATTTTAAGCTGGATTTTATACGCAATGATCCCAATGGAAAATGACCGGGTGGAAAAAGAGAAAAAAGGCGGCAGTTTCGGATTCTTCTCAGAACCGCTGTTTTATCTGTGCGTTGCAACATTATTTTTCTATCTCTGCGCGGAGCAGGGTGTCATCGGATGGATGATCACATATTTTAAGGATACAGGATTTCTGCCGGCATCCCTATCCCAGATGACGGCGAGTGTACTCTGGGTGATGATTTTAGCAGGACGTCTGACGACAGCCTGGCTGTCCACCAGAATGCAAAAAGAAAAACTGCTGCCGATCATGGGCGTAGGACTTGTATGCTTTTTCTTTTTACTGTTATTCAGCCGCAGTACCGTATGGATCGTGATCGGTATCATGGGTTTCGGTTACAGCATGGCGGGAATTTATCCGACGACGGTTTCCTTTGCAGGAAATCTCATTGAAAAATATCCGATCGCGTGGAGTTTTATTTTAACAATTGCAAGTATCGGTTCGATCGTAATGCCGTCGATCATTGGGAAGATCGCAGAGACAGCAGGTATCTTTTATGGAATGGGATCGATCGTGGTCGTTGTGTTTATCGATATGGTCTGTATTTTAGCGCTGGTGCGTTATCTGAAAAAACAAAATCAATAATATTATACGAGGGGGATTTCATATGAAAACGAAAAAAAATCAGATCTGGAACTTTAACAATGAAATTGATGCAGAAGTTTGCGGCGAGGGCGTGAAGCGCAAAATATTAGCGTACGCCGATGAGATGATGTGTGTGGAGAATCATTTTGAAAAAGGTGCCATCGGTGCACTGCATCATCACCCGCACACCCAGATCACCTATGTGGTGTCCGGTCAGTTTGAATTTACAATCAACGGAGAAAAGAAGATCGTAAATCCTGGCGATGCCCTGTTAAAGAGAGATTCCATCGAGCACGGCTGTGTCTGCCTGAAAGAGGGAATCCTCTTAGATATTTTTACACCGATGCGGGAAGAATTTGTGCAGGATCAGGATTGACAATCCGCGCACAAAATGCTAAAGTACGGTTAATGCGAGGAAGTGAAATAGTAATCATGGAAAGTGTCCAGAGAGAGGACGGCAGGTGCGAGTCTTTCACGGAACATGATGAACCGGTCATGGAGCTGCATACCGAATGGAAACATCAGGCTATGCCGGGTTCTCCCGTTACAGAGATAAGGTATCAATGAAAATTTGTACCGGAGTGCAGGAACATCCTGAAATTAGGTGGTACCGCGGATTAAGATAATTCGTCCTAAGCTGTATTTAGTTGCAGCTTGGGACTTTTTTAATGTACAGGATTCGGATATCAAAAGATGAAAAACACATCTTTTGATATCATCATCTTCCATTTATGCAAACAAAAAGGAGGCAGACAATGAAATTAGAAAAATTAATCGGAGAACGTTTTCGTGAGAGACCGGCAGACTGCGTGATCGACAGCCATGCCCTGATGGTAAAAGGCGGCTACATGAAATACATGGCAAACGGCATTTACTCTTCCTACCTTCCACTCAAACGGATCACATGCAAAATCGAGCAGATCCTGCGTGAGGAGATGGATAAATTAGACGGACAGGAAGTATCCTTTCCAGTTGTGATGCCGGCATCCCTTTGGGAAGAATCCGGCCGTTATGAGAGCGTGGGAGAAGAATTATTACGTTTTACTGACCGGAACAATGCAAAGATGGTGCTTGGAATGACACATGAAGAGGCAGCCGTACATTTAGTGCGCGAATACGCCAAAAGTTACAACAAATACCCATTTATGATCTACCAGATCCAGACAAAATTCCGGGATGAGGCAAGACCGAGAGCCGGATTGATCCGCGTGCGCGAGTTTACAATGAAAGATGCGTATTCCTTCCACACCAGTCAGGAAGATTTAAACCAGTACTACGAAAAATGCCACAAAGCATACGAGCGTATTTTTGAGAGAGCAGGCATCCCGGAGGTCGTATCGGTGGCTTCAGATTCCGGTATGATGGGTGGAAGCCTTTCCCATGAGTTCATGCTTCTTACCCCGGTCGGTGAGGATTCTATCGTGCTGTGTAATGAATGTGATTTCCGCGCAAATATGGAAGCGGCAGAAAATATCTCTGATATAGCAAGAGATGCAGTGTCCGCAGAACTTGAAAAAGTGCATACGCCGGACATTCATACGATCGAGGATATCTGTAAATTTTTCGGGGATGAAACCTGCAATTCCTGTAAGGCAGTTGTATACCAGAAAAATTCGGATGACACCTATGTGGTCGTATTTATCCGCGGCGATCTTGAAATTAATGAGACAAAACTGGTCAACTATTTGAAAGATGAGATACATCCAGCCATCATCACCGAAGAGTGCGGATTAAACGCAGGTTATATCGGACCGGTCGGACTGAAAATAAATGGAGATGCCATCGTTTTATATGACAGATCATTAGAAAACAGAAATAACCTTTCCTGTGGTGCAAATGAGGACGAGTACCATTATAAGGGACTTGATATGCAAAGAGATGTGCCGGATGCAGAATATCATGATTTTGCAAAGGCATATGAGGGCGGTATCTGCCCGAAATGCGGAAAAAAGACGATCCGTATTTCCAGAGGAATCGAGGTCGGAAACATCTTCCAGCTTGGAGATAAATATACGAAAGCCATGAAGATGACTTATGTGGATCAGAACGGAGAGAGCAAAACACCAATCATGGGCTGTTATGGCATTGGTGTCGGCAGACTTGCCGCCGCTGTCTGCGAGGCACATCATGATGAGTACGGACCGATCTGGCCAAAATCGATCGCGCCGTGGCAGGTTCATCTTTGTGCGGTAAGAGCGGACAATGAGGAAGTCAGAAAGTTTGCGGATGATCTGTATGAGAAATTGCAGGAGATGGGGATCGAGGTTATTTATGATGACAGAACCGTGAGTGCCGGTGTCATGTTCTCCGATGCCGACTTGCTCGGTATCCCGCTCCGTGTTATTGTGAGCCCGAGAAATATGAAACAGGGAGTCGTCGAGGTGGCTTCCCGTGACAAGACGCTTCAGACACAGGTAAAAATGGAGGAAGCGGCAGAGCAGGTGAAGAAGTATCTGTGATAAGGTGATATTATTCTGGATAGGAACCCCAATGATTGAGAAAGAGAAAAAGTGGTTTATGAGCCTGATAAGAGGTATACTATTGTTAGTGATGCAGGCTAATTCATGACAATAGAATGTTTGCGGAGCGTGCATTCTATTGTTTATACTGTAGATTGAATAGGAGTGACAGAATGGTAAAAGGTACAATGTTTTCCGGTGAATCAAAAAATATAGAGTCTAAAGTTTCATTACCAGACAAAAGTGAAAAGTACGTGAAAACAATCGTAGCTTTTGCTAATACGCAGGGCGGCAAGCTGATTGTCGGTGTAGATGATAAAAACCATCAGGTTATTGGTGTGGAAAATGATATATTATTTCAGACCATGGATGCGATAGCAACTGCAGTTTCAGATTCATGTATGCCACAGATCATTCCAGATATTGAACCACAGACAGTGGAAGGAAAGACGATTATTATAGTATCTGTCGAGGCTGGAAAAAATCGACCATATTATCTGAAATCAAAGGGAAAAGAAAATGGTACCTATATACGTGTAGCAGGGACATCCAGACAGGCATTTCCAGAAAAGATAAAAGAACTGGAAATGGAGGGTGCTAGAATTTCATGGGATGAACTTACATGTGTGGGATATACAGTTACTGAAGAAGCGACAGAAAAACTTTGTCAGGATATCGAAGTTTTTCGGAAAAAAGCGGGAATGTCAGAATATTCTGTTAAGAAGGAGTAGCTTATTAATTGGAAGATTCTCAAGCAGAGTGAGGGACAATTATTGGCGACAAATGCCTATGCGTTGCTGACATCCGGGTATTTTCCGTTTTCTAAAACACAATGTGCTGTATTTAAGGGGACGGGTCCAGCAGTATTTTTAGATAAGCGGGAGTTTACAGGTCCTATATATACACAGATATAGGAAACGGTAGATTTTGTATTGAGAAATATAAGGCTTGGAGCAACGATTGAGGGATTAGTGAGAAAAGAAAAATATGAGCTTCCACCAGAAGCAATCCGGGAAATGATTATTAATGCCCATTGCCACCGAAATATTTTAGATGAATCTTGTATTCAGGTTGCGATTTATGATGATCGTTTGGAAGTAACATCTCCGGGAGGTTTATATAATGGACTGACTTATGAAGAAGTTATGAATGGTCATTCAAAAATCAGAAACAAAGGAATTGCTAACATATTCAGCCAGATGGGGCTTATAGAGGCATGGGGCAGTGGAATTAAAAGAATTCTAAATGCAGCAGAAAAGTATGGACTTCCAAAGCCGAGAATTCAGGAATTTGATAATATGTTTCGTGTAGAACTTTTCAGAAAGAATTCTTTGACAAAGCGAGAAAGAATTGATTTCATAGATGAATTAGAATTGGGACGGAGAAGAGACGGAGAAAGTTCGGAGAAGGGACGGAGAAGAATCGCCATATTGAACTGAACGATACGCAGAAGAGAATTCTTAACTTTCTTTCTGATGATCCTAATTTGTCCGCAGTAAGATTAGCAGAGCAATTAGGAATCAGTAGTCGAAATGTAGAAAAGAATATAAAAAAACTAAAAGAATACGGTATTCTTATTCGACATGGCTCGCCAAAGAATGGATACTGGGAGATTGTTGTTGAAAATTAAAAAAGAAATTTATGGAGAAAATCATGGAAATAAAAAGCATACTGATCAAAGACACCACAAGAGAAGAAAGAATCCGCATAGTACAGGAAGGCTTGAACCAGTGCGGGGGAGCCTGCGATTTCTGCAATGGCTGTGACAATTTAGGCGGCGGTTCTGTTGATGCATTTTACGAGCCATACATCAATGGCGAGAAGGAACTGCGCGAGATCAATGAAGAATACAGAAGCAACTCCGGTCTGGTAAAGTAGGTGCAGTATGAGACCGCCAGAGATAGCATCTTCCACAGAAGAGGAAAGAAGACAGTATATCAAAGATACCTTTCCGTGTATCGCAGACTGCGATATGTGTGGACTTTGCACCGTATTTAAGGGCAAAGATCCGGAACGTGCACATGCAGATTATATCAGCGGAAAACGAAGTTATCTGGAGGTGTCTGCGGATTACAGGTAAATAGCTGCTGAAAGAATAAAGAAATGATTTAAGAACCATACACTTTTTTGCTTAAACAAAATGGCAGAAATGACGATATTAACAAAAGAAACAATGATGTTAAGATTTATTTGTAATACCGGGGGTAAAAATGAGTTATACGATCAATTTTTCAAAACAAATGTCTGGGATTTTACATCCGAATCCGAATATGTTAAAGAGCACGAAAGAAAAAATGGAGAGACAGTCAGAGCGGGACAGTAAAGTTGCATTTTTTGAGGCACAGAAAGAAAATCTGAAAAATATGAAAACCGAAACGGTGGAGGATATTGCCAAAAAACTGGAAATGTTCCATACCTATGAGGATGAGATCGCTGCGGCAAAGCAGGAGTATAACAGTTCGCAGATGTTTCATATCATGGATGAGGCGGAGGAAGAGGCTGAGAAAAGAGCCAAAGAGGCAGAGAAGAATAAGCCAAAGACCGAGGAAGAAAGAAAAGAAGAAGCTGTGGATGAGGCGCTTGGAACAGACGATGACAAGGGAATGCTTGCTGAAAATATGGAGAAGCTGTCAGAGATCACAGATCAGATGACAGAAGAAATGACCGGTGACCTGACGGAAAACATCGAAGCACTGCCAACGGAGAAAGCACCAGAAGAAACTGCAGAGAAAGAATTATCAGGACAGAAATTATCAACGAAGGAACTGTCAACCGAGGAAAAATTACAGCAGGATGCCATAGAGAAAAAAGCATATCACCCGTTTGACATGCGCGCATAAGAATCCGTAAAGGACTGGGGGAAATGGTTAAAGCAGCCGATAAATAAAGTAACCACTCGGTCCTTTCAGGGGAGTGGAGCAGTCCCGACTGACAGACGGACTGCAGAAAGGAGAAAAATGACAGTTAACGGGGTAGGAAGTTATGGAACATTTGCTGTATCCGGCAGTTCCGGGAGAAACGTAAAGTCCGGACAATCGGTTCGTTTTAATTTTCAGGCTGCAGGCGAGAAGGCTGATAATCTGCTTGCCGGAATGAAAGAACTAGATACCGGAAAAAGAAGTTCTGACAGGAGTATATTGGAGGACAGCGGTTGCTTTGACAGCAGTTATTGGTCCGAAAATATGAAGAAAGCGGCAGAAACGGCAGATTCAGAGCAATCTGTCACAGATTTACGGGAAGAATATGCCAGGCTTTTAAAAGAAAAATCTGAGGAGATCTTTACAAAAATCAAAAATGGTGAAACGGAAAATTCCTATCAGATCGGGTCACAGTCCTTTACAGAGAAAGAGTGGGATGAATTTCTCAGCAAATTCGATTCCTTAGAAGATGCGATCCGGAAACTGATGGAGGAAGAACAGGAAAAAAGAGCGGCAGAAGAGCTGGGAAAGGAGAAGGAAACATCTGTGGAAGAAGCATCCATGGAAAAAGTATCCATGGAAAAAGGGTTCCAGACGGAAGGTGATCTGCTCACGGCAGATTCCACATCCTGTACATATCCTGCCGATCAGCCGGATAAAGAGGATATCCGCTATATCACCTGGTATACCGAGGAGGGTATTTTCTGCCGGAAAGCGGGACAGACAGAAGGCTATGAGTGGTCTATTTCTTTTGAGAACAGGGAACAGTATGAAAAGGTCATGTCATTGATCGGTCAGCTTCCGTCCGACTGGAATCTGCGTTTCGAGGCGCATGAAAATTTCTGGAGAGATTTTTTAGATGATAAGATCGACGTGGATGATTTTATGGATTTTATGCGCAGCATCAATCAGGGTGAAAAGATATTCTGCCGGTATCCGGGAGGTACTTTGTATACCGCCGATGAGATCGATTCACTGATGTTTGAACAGTATTTAAAGGAAAACCATATGACACTGGAAGATTACCACGCCAGCCAGGAAGCCTTTCGGGCAAAGCATGGATATCCGGGATATTATTAAAAAGATTCGGGGGTCAAAAAATTGAAAACCACCTTTTGCCTCCCGAATCTTAAAAATTATTAGCAGGTGCCGTCTGTAACACAAAAAATTGTGTACAGGCGGCACTTTGTGTTATACTCTGAATACGAAAGATGTATCTGAGTTTTTAGAATGTCAAATCACACAAAGTATCGCTTTGTTTTGTTCGAATATCTGAAAATAAAAGAACAGATTATAGAAAGTGAGATATGAAGAAATGCAGTACCACGGAGGAGACATATACAGTAATCGAGAAAAAAGGACAATCAATAAATATAGAAAGGGAAAGTGATATGCAAGAAAATATAAATTTTATTGTGGCAATAGTTACGTCTCTTATTACAATGTGCACATTAATATATAATACTTTTTTTAAGGGTGGTTTTAAACGGGAAAAACAATATTATAATAAGATATTGATTCCATTTATTGAAGCGTTAAAAGCTGGAAATGAAAATGCGTTACAAGAGATAAAAGATCAGATAAACCATACCGATGAATGTGTTCCAAAATATGTTATACATTTGATAAATACATCTCAAATCCAAACGGATAATACGATAACAGATAAAAAGTTATTAAAAGTATTTATATATGATTACTTGGATATTTATCCTAATGATGATAACAGGATGGATCAATTACCATGTATAATTCTTAAAATTTTTACATATTTTAAATTTTTTCTAGCATTTTTGTTCCTTATGGTAGGTAATATGTATTTGTTTATAATCATAAATAGTTTTTTGCAATATGGAATGGATAATGGATTTATTTCATCTTTTACATCAAATATTAGAAGAATAGATTGTTTTGAAATATTAAGGGCTGTAATTTGCTATGGATTATATGTGGCTGTTATTTTTTGGGCGAAAAATTCTAATATAGATAGATATACAACTCGAAAGAAGAAAATTGAAAAAATGATTTGCAGGAAAGTTAAGGCTTATGATAAAAGAAATGACAAGTATGTATATTAAAAAACAAATAAGAAAGAAAGCAACGCGCTAGGACAGTTATGAATCAAGCAGTTTGTAGCTGGCTGTTTGCTTTTTAGATTTAATTTCCAAAAGTGAGAAAAGTTATGAAATATTTATTCAAAACTTCGTACCCAGCATGTTATAATTGATGTAGTTGAATATGAAGGCTACAGAAAGGTTACTCACCGTGAGGAGATTTTATATTTATAATGAGGAGAAAAGGATTATGATTAAATTAGAGAAAAAGAAAAGTTGCATTATATGGATTCTTATGACAGTGATATGCACATTTTTTGTTTGTATGATCGGAAATGTAAGCGTAGAAGCAAAAACTGTAACAAAGGATATTACAATAGGGAAAGGAAAAACATATGCCATTGAGCAGACTTTTAGCGGAAAGGCAACATTTAAGACTAGCAACAAAAAGATTGCTGTAATAAAGAATGGAAAAATCATAGGAAAATCGATTGGAAAAGCTAAAATTACGATAAAGGACAAAGGAAATACATATATATATAAAATTACTGTTGCGAAAGCATACTTAAACCAAAATGAAATTATAGTTAATGTTGGAAAAACTGTAAATCTTAAAATAAAAGGCATGAAAGGGAAAGTAAAATGGAGTTCCTTGAATAAAAAGGTAGCGACTGTAAAAAATGGTAAAGTTACTGGAAAGAAAACAGGTAAAACGGTTATTCAGGCAAAAATAAATGGTACTATCTTGAAATGTAATGTTAAAGTGGAAAAACCGGAGCTCAGCAAGAAGAAAGTCACTATCGAGAGTGGAAAATCGTATATATTGAAAGTAAAAGGTACAAGCAGGAAAGTGGTTTGGACGTCTTCGAATAGAAATGTTGTTACAGTAAAAAACGGTAAGATTACTGGAAAGAAACAGGGAAATACGACAGTCATTGCAAAAGTAAACGGATCTGTATTAAAATGTAACATAAGGGTTACAGCTGCAAAGAAGCCGCATAAAGATGATGCACAAAATACTGAGAGTACAGAAGATAAAAAGCCTGATAATAATGACAGCATTGAGACAAAAACACCAAAATTAAGCACTACATCTATTACTTGGAAATTTGGTGATGGGGATGATGGAACGTATTTAACATTGAATAATGCAGATTGTGATGATGTTATATGGAATACGTCAGATGAAAAAATAGTGCGTATATATCCTGAAGGAAATAGTGCTGTAATATATAATAATTTAAAAGGTGGAAAAGCTATTGTAACAGCAACTTATAAAGGAAAGACATATTCTTGCAATGTAGTAAGTTATAGCTTGTATAAAACCAATATTTCACGCGAAGAAGGAACGGGATTTGATTATGATGAATCAGCGAAAAATATGGATGAACTCGTAAATACGGAAAACTTTTTAGGAGTTTCTTTGGATTGGACGTGGAATAGAACTGATTTGGTTCAGAAAAAGACTACACCAGATGGATCATACACACATTATATTGTGGAGGATAGCGGAACAACGGAAGTTACAGGAATTTCCAAGGATGGCTTCACGAAAGCTGTGATAACAATTAATAGTTATGGAAAATACATTGATAAAAAGGGTACTTATGATGAGAAGCTTACAAATGAGGTCTTTGAATTGTTGAAAACAGAGGAAACCAGGAATACAGACAAAAATTCATCGTTTTATTCTATGCCGAACGACCAGTTAGAATTTTTACTTTTTACAGCAGATAAATGGTATAAAGGAGAGATATCAGATAGAAAAAGAGTAAATTTGTTTCGCTATACGCCATTTGAAAATGCAATGTGTTCGTATTCGCCATATGGAGAAAGAGAATATATGGGGGGAGCCAATAGTAAGGTTATAGAAATAAGTGGTAAAAATACGGCAAAAGAAGTGGTTGAAGAAATAAATAATTCGATGGGAGACAAAAATTGGTCAAGACCATTATTATTTATTAAAATACATAAAGATAAAGAAAAAATATATGTGTATTTGGTGCAAGGTTAAAACATCTGTAGTGTTGGAAATACATAATAAAATAGAAATGAAGAGAACTGTAAAATATAAACTTGGTAAAGGTTTCGCTCTTAATATAAGGGTGAAGCCTTTTTATATTGTAAAGGTTTCAAGTTCTGTTTCAAGATCATTAATTCGCTTTAATAGATAAAGTCTTACCTTTTCATCTGGCGTGTGATCAGCTTCATATTTTAACTTATTTATAGTATTCTGTTTATTCGCCCATTCTTTTAGAAAGTTTTGTAAATCAGGAGAATTAAAAGAATAGATTACAAAGTGCCGTCTGTAACACAAAAAATTGTGTACAGATGGCACTTTGTGTTATACTCTGAATACGAAAGATATATCTATATTTTTGGAACGACAAATCACACAAAGCGTGGTTTCGTTTTGTTTCAATGTCCGAAAATAAAAGAACAGACTACAGAAAGAGAGAAATAAAGGAATGCAGTACCACGGAGGAGATATATACCGCAATCAGATAAGACTGGATTTTTCGGTGAACACCAATCCGCTTGGAATGCCGGACTCGGTAAGGGAAGCACTTCATCAGGCGGTGGAGGAGGCGGAACATTACCCGGATATCCATGCACAGGAACTTGCAAATGCAGTTGCAGAACAGCTGCGGATATCAGAGAAAAAGCTTGTGTTTGGAAATGGTGCGTCAGAATTGTTCCATGCCGTTTTACACGCAGTAAAACCATCGAAAATACTGATCCCGGTGCCGTCCTTTTTAGGATATGAAGAGGCGGCAAAGGCGCTGGACTGTGAAGTTATTTTTTATGAGATGAAAAAAGAGGAAAAATTCTGCCTGACCGAACGGATCCTTGATGCACTAGATGAGAGCATTTCTCTGGTGTTTCTGGCAAATCCAAATAACCCGGTCGGAAATCTGGTTGAGCCGGAACTGATATTTAAAATTGCAGAAAAATGCAGACAATGTGACATTACACTGGTGCTGGATGAGTGTTTTATGGAACTGACCGGAAAAGAACAGAAATATTCCTTTTTAAGTCATTTAGAAGAATTTCCGAATGTGGTCGTGGTGCGTGCATTTACCAAATTATATGCGATTCCGGGGGTGCGGCTTGGGTATCTGGTCTGTGAACAGACTCTGGCGGAAAAGATCAGATTGCAGCTGCCGGAGTGGAATCTTTCGGTATTCGCCCAAAGGGCAGGAGCCGCTGCAATCAAAGAGCAGGGATATGTTGCATGCGCTGTGGCTTGTATACAGACGCAAAGGCTGTTTTTGCGTGAAGAATTAAAGGCGGCAGGATGCATTGTGTATGATTCAGATGCAGATTATCTGTTGTTTTACAGTGAAAAAAAGCTGTATGAACTTTTTTTACAGCGTGGTATTTTGATTCGTGACTGTAGTAATTTCCGGGGACTCCAGAGCGGTTATTACCGGATCGCGGTAAAATCGGAAGAACAGAACCGGATATTTGCAGAGGTGTTGAGAGAGATCCATGGAAATGCGCAGGCAGTAGAATTTGTGCTGCCGGGAGAGATCGAGGGGCGCAGTTTTGCAATTATTACAAAAGAACTGGAAGAACGCGGTATTGTGATCCCGAAAGAGCAGGAGCCGGTGACAAAAAGAGTGATCCACACGAGTGCGGATTTCGGATATGCAGATACACTTACTTTTTCGGAGAATGCAGTGGAGATTGCAAAACACCTGATCCGCACAGGAGCGGACATCGTGACAGACACAAATATGGCGCTCTCCGGTGTCAACAAAAAAGTGCTTGAGGCACATGGTGGAATGGCGCATTGTTTTATGGCGGACGAGGAGGTTGCAGGAGAGGCAAAAGAACGCAAGGTGACAAGGGCGGTCGTTTCCATGGAACATGCGGCAAAACTGGACAAGCCGGTCATATTTGCCATCGGCAACGCACCAACGGCACTGATCCGTTTGTATGAGCTGATTTGTGATGGAATTTACCGTCCTGCATTTATCATCGGAGTTCCGGTCGGATTCGTCAATGTGGAGGTGGCAAAGGAAATGATCCTGCACACCGATGTGCCATGTATCGTGAACCGGGGAAGAAAAGGAGGCAGCAATGTGGCTGCTGCGATCTGTAATGCACTTTTGTATGAAGTGCGGCGGGAGGATGCAGCGAAAAAGGTGGATTGATATTTACAAATGGAAATGGAGATACCTATGCGTTACGGATTTACGACCGGAAGCTGTGCGGCAGCGGCGGCAAAAGCGGCGGCATATATGCTGATCACCGGAAAAATAAAAAATGAGATAGAGATCGAGACGCCAAAAGGGATTCGGTATCATGCTGAAATCACGGATATCCGGCGAAGTGAAACTGCAGTGAGCTGTGCCGTGATTAAAGATGGCGGAGATGATCCTGACATTACGACGGGCGCACATATCGTGGCAGCGGTTTCAAGGATTGACGGCGGCATACAGCAAAAAGAACCGTCCGTGCATCGGCAAAAGAGTACGATGGATGGCAGCATGCAGCAAAAAGGGCAGTCCGCGCATTTACAGAGAATTGTGATCGACGGGGGATATGGTGTCGGACGTGTTACAAAACCGGGATTAGACCAGCCGGTCGGAAATGCAGCCATCAATCATGTGCCGCGTGAGATGATCGAAAAAGAGGTGCGGGAAGTCTGTGCGCTCACGGATGAAACGGCAGATCTTCTGGTGGAAATTTCCGTGCCGGAGGGGGAGACGCTTGCGGCACAGACGTTTAATCCGAGACTTGGCATCACAGGCGGAATCTCCATCCTTGGGACGAGCGGTATTGTGGAGCCGATGAGCAGCAGGGCACTGCTTGAAACAATCCGGGTAGAGTTAAATCAGAAGCGTGCCATGGGGTATTCCATTGTGGCAGTCTCACCGGGAAATTACGGACTGGATTATATGAAACGGACTTATGGTTATGATCTCGATAAGAGTGTAAAATGCAGTAATTTTATCGGAGATACGATCGATATGGCGGTGGAAAATGGATTTGAAGCCATGCTTCTGACCGGTCATATCGGCAAGCTGATAAAAGTCGCCGGCGGCATCATGAACACACACTCGCAGGAAGGAGACTGCCGGATGGAACTGATCACGTCATCTGCTCTGTCAGCGGGTGCCGATGCAGATACGGCACGTCAGATCCTTTCCTGCGTGACAACGGAAGAGGCGGTCAATGTGTTGAAAAAAGCCGGATTGTGCGAAAAGACGATGGAACTGATCATGCAAAAGATAATGTTTTACCTGAATAAAAGAGCCGCAGGGAAAATTGCGGTCGCGTGTATTTTGTATTCCAACGAGCACGGAGGACTTGGAGAGAGTGCAGGGGCGGCAGAGCTGCTTGCGAGACTGAAGGAGGAGAAAAGATGATTTATTTTGCAGGTGCCGGCTGTGGGGCGGCGGATCTGATCACGGTGCGTGGAATGAAACTGTTAGAAAAGGCGGATGTGGTGATCTATGCAGGATCACTGGTAAATCCGGAGCTGCTTTCCTATACCAAAGAGGCATGTGAGATATATAATAGTGCCACGATGACGTTAGAGGAAGTGATCGAAGTGATGAGAAAGGCAGAGTCGGAGAGCAAGATGGTAGTGCGCCTGCATACCGGGGAGCCAAGTCTTTACGGCGCAGTCAGGGAGCAGATGGACTGTCTCGATGAACTTGGAATTTCTTATGAGAGCTGTCCGGGAGTTTCCGCCTGCTTTGGTGCAGCTGCATCTCTGCAGATCGAATATACACTGCCGGAGGTCTCACAGAGCCTTATTATTACCCGTATGGCAGGAAAAACATCGGTGCCGGAAAAAGAGAGTATCGAGAGTTTTGCAGCACATCAGGCATCCATGGCGATCTACTTAAGTACCGGTATGTTAGAGGAACTTTCCAGACGTCTTGTGGCAGGTGGGTATACGAAAGACACCCCGGCAGCGTTAGTGTATAAGGCGAGCTGGCCGGAAGAAGAAGCATACCTGTGTACAGTGGAAACATTGCCGTTAGTTGCAATGAAACATAATATTACGAAAACAGCACTGGTTCTGGTGGGAAATGTTCTTGCAAATAAACGCTGCGCGCGCTCAAAACTGTATGCGCCGGATTTTGAAACGGAATTCCGTAAAAAGAAGGAGTAACACATGCAGATCGATATCATGAGTTTTACCAGGCGCGGGATAGAACTCTCGGCAAAGATACGGGAATGTCTGTATTCGTGTGGGAAAGGGTACGAAGTGTGTCTGTATACAAAGTATGGCAGATATCAGGAAATATCAGATGCAGAGATACAGACTGAGTGGATCCGGGAACACAATCGTGCCAATGGCAAAAATCCGGTTTATGTCAAAGAAAGCATCTACGACTGGATGCGCGCGCGTTTCGAACAAAACAGAAATGGGAAAAAGACAGCAGTCATCTGGATCGGCGCATGCGGAATCGCGGTGCGCGCCATGGCACCTTCTCTGCGTGATAAACTGACAGACATCCCGGTTCTGGTGGTGGACGAGGCGGGACAGTTTGTTATCCCGGTTTTGTCCGGACATTATGGCGGAGCAAATGAACTTGCAGGACTGCTTGCAAAACGGATCGGTGCAGTGCCTGTCATAACAACGGCAACCGATGTCAATCATGCGTTTGCCGTGGATGTTTTTGCGAAAGAAAATGGACTTTTCATACAGAATAAAGAGGAAATTGCAGGAATTTCGTCGAAAATTCTCGATGGAAAGAAGATTATGATAATGACAGGTGGGCGGGTGGAAGGAGAGATACCAAAATCGGTACTGATATCTGACATAACAACATGTGAAGAAAATCCGCCACAAAAGTGGTCGGTGAAAAAAGAACAGGACCATATATCTATGCCGGATGTTGTGATTTCTGCAAGGTATCCGGTAAAAAATATTCCAAAGAGTCAGGTCATAGATGAACAGGTGGATGTTAAAACGCATACAGATCCGCTCTGGCTGATCCCCCGCACCATCATCCTTGGCATGGGCTGTAAAAAGGGAAAATCCTGTGAGGAGATCGGGCAGTTTGTCTTAGAGACATTAGAACAGGAACAGATATCCATACAGGCAGTTACAGCGCTTGCCACGATCGATCTGAAAAAAGAAGAACCGGGATTTTTAGAATTTGTAAAAAAATATGGGCTGGACTTTCTGACGTATCCGAAAGAAGTCTTAAAAGAAGTGCTGGGAACCTTCAGCGGTTCGGCATTTGTGTCACAGACAGTCGGCGTGGACAATGTGTGTGAACGCGCAGCGCTTGCAGCATGCAGGAAAGAAGATAAAGAGAAAATAAAGCAGCCTGGATGTGGCAGTGAGGGAAAAGAAAAATCGTATATGCAGCAAAATTGTGACAGCAGGGAAAATCAGAAAAAAATGTTAGTACAGGGCAGGTTACTGCTCAAAAAGAAGGCAAAAGACGGAATGACGCTTGCGATAGCTGAGCGGGAATGGAGTGTAAGATTTGATGAAACATAAAATATATATTGTGGGAATGGGACCGGGAGAAGAAGCAATGATGACGATGCAGGCGTATGATACACTGCTGGCATGCGATACGATCATCGGCTATCAGGTTTATTTAAAACTGTTAGGCGAAGCATTTGCGGAAAAAGAGCAGCTTTCTACACCGATGAAGCAGGAGCGGGAGCGCTGCATCCTCTGTTTTGAGAAGGCGAGGGAAGGGAAAAAAGTTTCCCTGATCTGCAGTGGGGATGCGGGGGTCTATGGAATGGCATCTTTGATGTATGAGATCGGGGAAAGTTACCCGGACTGTGAACTTAGTGTCGTGCCGGGCGTCACCGCTGCACTTAGCGGAGCAGCGTGCCTTGGAGCACCATTAAACCATGATTTCTGCGTAATCAGCTTAAGTGACTTACTGACGCCGTGGGAAAAAATAGAAAAACGTTTAAGAGCGGCGGCGGATGGGGATTTTGCGATTGCGATCTACAACCCGTCCAGCAGAAAACGTGCGGACTATCTGATGCGTGCCTGTGATATTCTGTTAGAGACAGTTGAGGAGACACGCCCGTGCGGATATGTGGAAAATATCGGAAGAGATGAGTCAAAAATGGAACTTTGCACGTTAAAAGAATTGCGGGACCGTCAGGTCAACATGTTTACGACCGTGTTTATCGGTAATTCAGAGACAAAGATCATAGACGGACATCTCGTCACTAAAAGAGGATATCATATATGAAACGGATATTGATTTTTTCCGGCACCACAGAGGGCAGACAGTTAGCGGATATCTTAGATGCATCCGGGATCTGCGCGGATGTCTGTGTCGCCACGGAATATGGGCATGAGGTCATGACCGAGGGGCAGTACCGGAATATTTACACCGGAAGACTTACGGAAGAAGAAATGAAAGAATTCATGCAAAAGGGAGACTATGCTGCAATCGTTGATGCAACGCATCCCTATGCGGTCGTGGTTTCTTCTAATATCAGGCAGGCGTCCGCACAGGCAGGACTTACGTATTATCGTCTGCGGCGGACACTGCAGTCGGCCGGAGATGACAGCGATGTAATTTATGTAAAGTCACAGCAGGAATGTGTCCGTGCGTTAGAGCAGACCAGTGGCAATATTCTTCTTACAACGGGAAGTAAGGAACTGCACTGTTACTGCGAAAATGAGGCATTGAGGGAGCGGCTGTTTGTCCGTGTCCTGCCAGGGACAGAGAGCATAGAGATCTGTCATAAAAACGGCATTTTAGGGAGACAGATCATTGCCATGCAGGGCCCGTTTTCCGAGGAAATGAACCTTGCACTTCTCCATCAGTATCAGATCCGTTATATGGTCACAAAAGAGAGCGGTGCGTCCGGTGGATTTTCAGAGAAGATCAGTGCCGCGAAAAAGGCAGGGGTATCGGTATTTGTGATCGAAAACCCGGAGGCGGAGAACGGGGAGCAAAAGGAAAACCTAGAGGAAATTCTTCAGGAAATAGAACGTTTGACCGGTAAACACATTCGAAGAAAACAGATGCAGGTATCTCTTGTCGGGATCGGCATGGGAAATACAAAACTGATCACAGAGGAAGCGGCGGAGCGTATAAAAGGCGCAGATCTGTTATTCGGGGCAAAAAGACTGCTGGATGCGGTGCCGGCGCAATGGAATGTAGCTGCGGAACGACTGCCGTATTATCTGGCAAAAGACATTCTTCCATGCCTTGATGATGCAGGTGAAAAAAGTGGGAAAGCCATTTTCCATGCAGTCATTTTATTTTCCGGCGATACCGGATTCTACAGCGGTGCAGAAAAAATGGTGCAGGCATTGCAGGGCAGGGAGAACACGGAGGTGTCCGTCTGTCCTGGGATTTCCTCGGTTTCTTATCTGGCTGCGCGCAGTGGTAACAGCTGGCAGGATGCTAAAATCGTCAGCCTGCATGGGACAGACCAGATGGAGCGTTTGATAAAAACGGCAGGGATGAGAGAAAAAGTGTTTGTTATTACATCCGGTGTTTCGGACGTCCGCGAAATCGGGAAGCGGCTGATCGAATGTGGATTAAAAGAGACGACTGTGACGGTCGGATATGCGCTGTCCTATCCGGCGGAACAGATAAAAACATTGTCCCCGGAAGAATGTATGCAGCTTACCGACGAGGGACTTTATACCTGTCTGATCCAGAATCAGGGGATTTCGGGAGAAAAAAAGAATTCTGATCCAAAATTCCTGACGCATGGTCTGCCGGATGACGCATTTTGCCGGGATAAGGTGCCGATGACAAAGGAGGAAGTCCGGGAGGCGGCAATCTGTAAAATGCACCTGACACCCGACGCGGTGGTTTATGATATCGGAAGCGGGACAGGCTCAATCGCGGTCGAGATGGCAAGGCTGACAGACAATCTTACCGTCTATGCCATTGAGCGAAAACAGGAGGCTGTCGCACTGATCGAAAAGAACTGCACAAAGTATGGACTTGCCAATGTAAAAGTGATCTGTGGGGAGGCACCCGGGGCACTTACAGGGCTTCCGGTTCCAACTCATGCATTTATCGGTGGAAGCAATGGCAGTTTAAAGGAGATATTAACGGATTTATACCGGAAAAATCCGCGTATGCGTGTGGTAGTGACGGCAATTACGTTAGAGACGGTTGGGGCTGTTTCTTCTATGTTAAATGAGTTTCCGGTGGAACAGGAAGAAATCATCCAGATGTCAGTCAGCCGTGCGAAAAAGGCGGGACGTTATCATCTGATGCAGGCGGAAAATCCGGTGTTTATCCTGTCGTTTTATTTTGCAGGAGGGACGGAGTCATGAGGACACCAAGAATACTGATTGGCGCGACAGGAAGTGGAAGCGGAAAGACTACGATCACCTGTGCACTGCTTGAAATATTAAAAAGACAGGGGAAAAAAGTACAGGCATTTAAGTGTGGACCGGATTATATCGATCCGATGTTTCACCGCACGGTACTTGGAATACCATCGAAAAATCTGGATACGTTTTTTACCGGGGAGAAAATGACGGCAGAACTGTTTATGGAGTCTGCAGTAAATGCAGATATCTCTGTGATGGAAGGCGTAATGGGACTGTATGACGGGTTAGGCGGGATCCGGAAAGAAGGATCTGCCTATGATCTTGCGACGGTGACAGACACGCCGGTCATTTTAGTCATCGATGCGCACGGAATGGGGAGGAGCATTCTTCCGCTGATCGCCGGTTTTCTTTCCTATGATACGATTCATCTGATCCGTGGAATTATTTTAAACCGCACCTCCGGCGCATTTTTTGAGACGATACGGCCGGAGATCGAGAAGAGTTTTCCAGTAGAAGTTCTTGGATATTTTCCAAACCAGAAGGAGATTCTTTTAGAGAGCAGACATTTGGGACTTAAACGCCCGGAAGAAGTAGAAAAGATGGCAGAACTGCTGGATAAAACGGCGGATATGTTAGAAAAGAGCGTTGATATAGACAGGCTTTTTGCAATCGCGGAGGGGGCATCAGAACTGCCGGAAGGCAGCACATTAGAAAAAGACAGTTACGGTAAGCAGAAAGTACATTTGCAAAAAAGCGGAAAAAGACCCGTGATTGCCGTGGCACGCGATGAAGCGTTCTGTTTTTATTATGAGGACAACTTAAAGGCACTTGAAAAAGCCGGCGCAGAGATTGTATTTTTTTCACCGCTTCATGATGGAAGTGTGCCAAAAGAAGCGGACGGTCTATTGCTTCCGGGAGGGTACCCTGAACTCTATGCGAAAGAATTATCTGAAAATAAGACGATGCTTGCGGATATCAGGGAAAAGGCGGAACTCGCGATGCCGATCGTTGCTGAGTGTGGCGGATTTATGTATCTGCATCAGACGATGGAAGATACAGAGCATCATGTTTATGAGATGGCAGGCGTTGTGCCGGGAGACTGCTTTTACACAGGGAAACTGGTTCGTTTCGGGTACATCGAACTTACGGAAAAAGAATCAAACTTTCTGCCGGAAAATGGCAGCATAAAAGGGCATGAATTTCATTATTTCGACAGTACCGCAAACGGTGATGACTGTGTGGCATTAAAACCGGTAAGTGGGAAAAAATATGACTGTGTTTTTGATAAAAATTCATGCTTTGTGGGATTTCCGCATCTTTATTATCCATCTGCGCCGCAATTTGCGGAAAATTTTGTAAAAAAAGCAAAAAATTATGCGGACAGGTCAGAAGTAAATAGCTAAGGAAGCATTTTAATGCAGCAGGATAAATAAATTGTTGTGAAATACAAAAAATATGAAGTGAAAACACAGGAACAGAATTTAAGTAAAAAAAGGGGAATACAACCGTGAAAAATACAGAAAAAACAGGGATCCTCTACGGAATCGGCGTCGGACCTGGTGACCCGGAGCTGGTCACATTAAAAGCGGTACGGATCGTTGGAGAGTGCGATACCGTGATACTCCCGGCAAAAAGCAAAGAGGACTGCATCGCCTACGGAATCATGAAAGAGGCATGTGGGAAAATTGCAGAAAAAGAATTGATATGTATGCCCTTTCCGATGACAAAGGATGAGAGCAGACTTACTGCGGCGCATGAGCAGATCTGTCTTGAGATAAAAAAATTGTTAGATAACGGCAGACAGGTGGCTTTTTTGACGATCGGAGATCCGACGGTTTACTCCACTTACCAGTATATCCATAAACGTGTGGTAAAAGGCGGCTATGAGGCACATATCGTAAACGGAGTCCCGTCTTTTTGTGCGGCGGCGGGGGCACTTGGAATATCGTTAGCGGACAATAAAGAAGAGATCCATGTGATACCGGCATCCTATGAGATAGGAAAAACAGCAGAATTTTCCGGAACCAGAATTTATATGAAGTCCGGGAAGAAATTAGGGGAATTAAAGCAGATGCTGCAAAAACAGCAAAAAGATAGCAGACTGGAAGTGTATTCGGTAGAAAACTGTGGTATGATGAATGAAAAAATAACCACAGAGGTGGAAAAGTTAGATGATACCTCCGGTTATCTTACCATTGTGATCGTAAAGGAGCATTGACCTTGGAAAATTCCTATCGTTATTTTGAAAACAGGGCATGTAAATATTATCCGTGTCATGAGGTGGAAAATGATGAGATGAACTGCCTGTTCTGTTTTTGTCCGCTGTATGAGAGAGAACACTGTCCGGGCAATCCGGAATATATTAACAGTAAGGGCAGAGTCATCAAATCCTGCATGCACTGCACATTTCCCCACGAAGCGGAAAATTATGATATTATCATGCAGTTTTTAAAAAAGAAAGCAGAGACGGAAAAATAAGTGACAGAAGAGAAATTTATTCATACTAATTTAAAAAACGAACTGACACACGATTTCCTTGTGGAAATTTTAAAGCATTACCATTATGAGCAAAAAGATATGGAAATGCTAAAGGAAGTTGCAGGGGAACTGCGCGAATGCCTTGCCGGGGAGGAAGGATTTTACTGCATGACGAGGCGTCAGTGTGAACAGATCCTGAATCTGTGCAGAGAAGAAAATTATGCAATCGGAATATTTACGCTGGGGAGCAGGGTAGATGAGCTCGAGAACCGTTATAGCAGCACAGAGCGTTTAAGAGAAGCATATGCAGTTGAGACGATCTGCTGGGAGCTTTTGCGGAAAGGATATGACATGTTTCAGAGGTGGGCAGAGGCACATTTGAAACAGCGCCTTGAATCTTATCATTTTTTTGGCTCGGAGGAGGGGCTTCCTTTTGAAAAAATGGCACAGCTTTTAGCAGAGATGGGACAGAATCGGATTACCTGCAATCAGGCATACTGCATGGAACCCAAAAAAAGCGTGATGTTTTTAGCGGAACTTTCCGGTGGAAGTCTGAAAGTGGAATCTAAGCGGAATTTCTGGGAAAAATCCGGGGAAAGTTCCGGTGCAGGAGTAAAATGGAATGCTGCTGAAACAGAAAAATGTGGTGACAAAAGTACCGGAATCTGTGCATCCTGCAGCAATAAAGAATGTGCTTATCGAAGATAAAAAGATTGTTTTTTATAAAAAACATCCGAAAAACGTAGTAATAAATTTGGCAATTATTTCAAAAAACATCCGAAAAAACGGGTGTTTTTTTGTTTACCTGGTCAGTTCTACCTTATTCGAACATAATTTCGGATGGATGAATGGCTGATAAAAAACAGGACACATATCAAAAAATTGAGTAAAAATAAGCAAATTTTTTTTCGGGAAAACATGTATAAAAAATTTGACTTTTGGATATAACCTAAGTATGATATGTGCCTGTATCAAATGACGGCATTCGTCATGTTGACATATATGTATCATTCTTGAGGAAAGGAGCAAAATGAGAAAGAGAATATTGGGCGCGGCAGTGCTGTTTAGTTTTATCGTCAGTCTGACTGCAGCATCCAACATGAAAGAAGACGTAAAGATCAAAGAAGTTCCGGCAATGGAGGGACTTGCAGCAGGATCAATACGTTTTGCACATTCATTTACGCCAGAATCAGATGAAAAAACAGGAATCGAAAAAAAAGAAAGTATGATAGTAACATCTGCATATGATGATGATCTGATGCAGGAAAAAATAAGAACCACAAAAGAAACACAGATGGAGGAAACTGCACAGGCGGTGCAGGAAACTCCGGCAGAGCAGAATGCACAAACAGTGCAGGAAGCTCCGGCAGAGCAGGATGCACAAATCGTGCAGGAGACTCAGGCGGCACCGGCCTCACCGGAAAACCGCTGGCATATCACTTTATCGCCGGATGAAACAGAGCTGCTTGCCAGGATCGTCTGGTTAGAATCACAGGGAGAACCGGTGAAAGGACAGCAGGCGGTTGTGGAGGTTGTGTTTAACCGTATGAGAAGTGATGTGTATCCGGATACACTTTATGAGGTTTTAAGCCAGAAAAATCCGGTACAGTTCTGTTCTTTTAAAAACAGGGACAGGGCAAAACCGACACAGAAGGAATATGACTCCATCCAGCAGGTGCTGGACGGAAAAACCAGAATATTAAGAGATGATACAATGTATTTTTCCACATTTCCGCTGACGGAACATGTGGAGGTCAAAATTGGTGGGCATTATTTTTGCTATTAGCACAACGGAAAAAGAACGGAACGGTCATGAAAATTTTTCAGACCGGGAAGTTCTTTTTTTGATATTAGAAATTGACTTCCCTCTGCGGAGAAATTATACTGATTCTTGGCACCGGAATGTCTGGGGAACGCGCATTCGATTGTTTATTGTTCCTGATGACAGTGTGTTTGAACGTGTACAATTTATTATAGAGTGAATTTTCAGCAAAAAAACAAGAATGGAGTTTCCATGGGAGATACAAGAAAAGAAGAGGCGGAGTTTAGTCTTCGCAAAAAATATCATAAGACAATATTTTCACGTTTTGCAAGAGCAATCAACACCTACCGGTTAGTGGAAGACGGCGATCATGTTGCAGTCTGTATTGCACAGGGCGGGAATGGACTGATCCTTGCAAAATGTTTTCAGGAGATAAAACGCCACAGAAAGATTGATTTCGAGGTGGATTTTTTTTCATTCGAAGAGGAGAATAACGGGAAATTTATCCGGATTGCAGAAGAGACTGGTATTCCGGTGCAAAAACTCCATTCTGTGGATGACGTAAAAAACTCCGGCTGTAATAAGTTAGCGGTGGCAGACTGCTATGAGGATGTGATAGAAATGATACTTACGGGCGTACTGTATAGGGGAGAAATCAGTACTCTGATGCCAAAAGAAAAGGAGCATGACTTTGGCGGCATAGAGGTTATCCGCCCGTTTTATCTGGTGCATAAGCAGGATCTGAAAGAATGGAATATGGAATTTGGAATGGTAACAGGAACGAAAGAGGACTTTTCAGACCAGCAGGAAGAAGTAAAACGTCTGCTGGAGGAATTTGAAAACATAAATCCCGGAATTGCGGCAAATATCTTTAAAAGTGTGGAAAATGTAAATTTAAATACTGTGATTGCATATCATACAGGTATGGGACTTCACAGTTTTCTGGAAGATTACGAATAGTAACAAAAATAGGACTTTAGATACAGTTTATTTTGGTTTTCTATTTAAAACAGGAAATAAAACTGTTATAATAAAAAACAGGTTTCATAAAATCAGAGTAGCACAGAATGGGGATTACTATGGAAAAACAGCGGGCAATTTTGGAGAGCGTTATAAAAGAAGAAATTGATTTTATTTCATATGTAGATCTGGAAGATGGGATGGTACATACCATTGTTACCAATGAGGATGCGGATGTTATGCCGCCGATTGATGGGGATTACCAGAAGGTCAATGATGTGACAATTCCAAAGTATGTACATCCGGAAGACAGAGAAATGTGCGAGAGGGAGTTTAGGCTGGAACGTCTGCAGGAAAATTTACAGAAAAAAGAACGTTTCGTCATTAATTACCGTTTGTTGTGCGGCGGGGAATACTGTCGGAAATCAATGAATATCCACTATTATGACAAGACAAAAATGACCCTTGTTTTTGTGCGCAGAGATGTTACGGATAATTATGAAGAAGAACAGAATCGCCAGAGAGAGATTTATGATGCAATGCTGGCGGCAAAGCGTGCGGATCGTTCCAAGAGTGAATTTTTAGAGCGCATGAGCCATGAAATCCGTACGCCCCTTAATTCAATTATCGGACTTTCCTATCTGAGCAGGGCAAATCTTGGCGATGAAAAAAAGGTTCTGGAAAATTTTGACAAGATTGAGATGTCGGCACAGTTTCTGCGTTCCTGTATGGATGATATTTTAAACCTTTCGCTCTTAGAGAGCGGCCGTGTTGCATTCCATGAGGAAAGTACGGATTTTGAAGCATTCCTCACACATATCGAGAAAGAGTTTTCAGATAAGGCGCAGGAGAAGAAGATTTCTTTTTCTGTACAGAGACGTGGTTCATTTGCGGATCAATATCTGTTTGACCGTGAAAAATTAAATGAGGCGCTGTCAGCGATTTTAGAAAACGCTGTAAAATATACACAGCCGGAGGGAAGCGTATTTTTTATTATAGAGCTTTTTACCAGAGGAGAACAGGAAACGATCTTCCGTTTCGAGATCCGGGATAATGGAATCGGTATGGAACAGAATTTTCTGCCGCACATTTTTGATGCATTTGCACAGGAAGATGACAGAAATACGACGTTAAGCGGTGGAACCGGATTAGGACTTACCATTTCCAAAAATATTATTGATTTTATGGGCGGTAAGATTGATGTGTACAGTGAGAAAGGAAAAGGCTCCGCGTTTGTCGTGACGGTTCCATTAAAGACTGCAAAAGAGGACAGACGGAGGACAGAGCGGACGACTTATCAGGAATATGATTTTTCCGGGAAAAGGGTATTGCTTGTCGAAGATAATGAAATCAATATTGAAATTACAAGAAACATTCTGATACATAAGAATTTTATGGTGGATATCGCTGAGAACGGAAAAGCGGGCGTGGAACAGTTTTTGAAGCATGAACCGGGATATTATGATGTGATCCTGATGGATATCCGGATGCCGGTCATGGATGGACTTGCTGCCACACGCTGTATCCGTGAATCGGATCATTCGGACAGTAAAACGGTACCGATTGTTGCGATGACCGCAAATGTATTTGAGGAGGATGTAAAAAAATCATTTGATGCAGGAATGAATGCCCACTTAAGTAAGCCGGTAGATATTAAACAGATGTATGCTGTTTTAGATGAGCTGATAACTGGTGATGGATTACTTTAAATGAGATGCATAATCTGACAGGTTCTGACCACACTATTGTTTAGGCGAGTCAATGTCAAGACGATATGCCGACGATAGATTTAAAATATGGAGGTGGAACATGAGCCAGTTATCAGAAAAAGAGTTATCCGTGTTAAATGATCTGCTGACCGAGGAGGATCTTCTGATCAAAAAATTCCAGATGCTTGCAGAACACACAGAGGATCAGGAAATCAGTGCAAAATTTACGGAGATTTCCCAGAAACATCAGGGACATTTTAACTCCTTGTATGCACAGTTAAGCTAAGGAATAAGAGAGGGAGGAAGATCATGACTGAGCAGATTTATACAGACAAAGAGATCTTAGCCGATGCACTCACGGCTGAGAAGGCGGCAACAAATAACTATAATGCATTTGCAAATGAATGTGTGCACGACAGTGTGAGGGATGCGATCCTTCACTGTTTAGAGCAGGAACACTGCATCCAGGAAGATGTGTTTAACATGATGCATCAGAGAGGGCTTTATCCGACACCGGATGCCGATGCAAACAAAGTAGAAAATGCAAAACAGAAGTTTTCACAGTGTGTGAAGACAGTGTAAAACAAAACAATAGATCAACGCTTCGCGGGCAGATCTATGATTAGAAATGAAAAGGCGCAGATCCGGTAAGGATCTGCGTCTTTTCTACTTTATGGAAACCGTTTTTTCTTGACAAGCACTTATATATTAGGTTAGACTAACGGGGCAAAGTTAGTTCAGCCTAATAGAAAGAAACGACGGATGGGATACTTTGCGGACAGAAATGTTGTCAGGAATAAAAGCAGAGAGGGCAGATTTGAAAAGATAAGCGGATATGAAAACAGAAACAAAAAAGATACAGGACAAACGCAAAAAGGAGGTAGAGACGGTTTCATCCATGATAGAGATCTACTGCCATGGCAGTCACGGAACAAAACGTGAGGAGCTGTGCGGGCAGTGTGAAAAGTTAAAGGAGTATACGACAGCGCGCACCATGCATTGTCCGTTTATGGAGACAAAGACGTTCTGCAGTGCATGTAAAGTACACTGTTATTCAAAAGAAATGCAGGAAGAAATAAGAAAAGTGATGCGCTATGCAGGACCGAGAATGTTGTTTGTGCATCCGGTACTTGCGATCCGTCATGTGAAAGTGACTTTGCAGAATAAGAGGAAACAGGCGGATTCATAAAAGAAAAGTATCTGTGACTGGATAGAGCGCAAGAATGGAGAATAACATGTTTCATAAGAGACTAATGAAGGAATTTAAGGAGAATCAGAAGTATGTGGCAGGAATGGTCGCCGCACAGTGGGGCTCACTGCTCTGTAATGTGGCGCTGATGTATGCCATCGGCGTTTTTCTGGAAAAACTGCTTCTGGGGAACAAAAACGTTGGAGAGGGAGATATCGCGAAGCTGTTTATTGTCTTTGCGGCAGTTTATATCGGACGTGCAGTGTTTACAGGCATCGGAAGCCGGTTGTCTTTTGCTGCCTCGACGCAGGTGAAAAGAAAGCTGCGAGAGCTTGTCTATGAGAAATTAATGAAGCTCGGCAGCTCTTACCACGCACATTTTGCAACATCTGAGATCGTTCAGATCAGCACGGAGGGCGTGGAGCAGTTAGAGATTTATTTTGGAAAGTATGTGCCGCAGTTTTTCTACAGCCTGCTTGCACCCCTGACACTGTTTTGCATTGTTGGAAGCATGAGCCTCAAAACGGCGGTCGTGCTGCTCCTCTGTGTTCCTTTGATCCCGGTTTCCATCGTTGCCGTGCAGAAGTTTGCGAAAAAGCTTCTGGCAAAGTACTGGGGCAGCTACACGGAACTCGGGGATTCTTTTCTGGAAAATTTACAGGGACTGACCACCTTAAAAATTTATCAGGCGGATGAGCGCTATGCAAAAAAGATGGATGAGGAGGCAGAGCAGTTCCGCAGGGTAACGATGCGTGTGCTGATCATGCAGCTCAATTCCATCAGCATCATGGATCTCGTTGCGTATGGCGGAGCGGGGATCGGGATTGTCTTTAGTGTGCTGGAACTTCGGGCTTTGCATATCACGCTGGCACAATGTATTTTTATCATACTGATCTCAGCAGAATTTTTCCTGCCGCTGCGCCTTTTAGGTTCTTTTTTTCATATCGCGATGAATGGAAATGCGGCTGCGGACAAGATTTTCAAATTGCTCGATGAGCCGCTGCCGCAGTGCGGGACGAATACAAAGATGGAGGGAGACGGTATTGTATTTTCCAATGTGTCATTTGCCTACGAACCGGAAAAGACTGTTTTAAAAGGTATTTCTTTTACGGCAAAAGAGGGTGAGTTTACGGCTCTCGTCGGAGTGTCCGGCTGTGGAAAGAGTACGGCGGCATCTCTGATGATGGGTGAAGGAGACGGGGCAGATATTTTTTCCGGCACAGTCACAGTCGGCGGTGTCAATATCCGCGAAATTGCACCGGATGCACTGTATCAGAAAATTACGGGAGTGCGCCATGACAGTTATCTCTTTGCGGGAACCGTGCGTGAAAATCTCTGTATGGGATGTGCGGATGCAACAGAGGATGAGATGGAAACGGCATTGAAGGCGGTTGACCTCTATGATACGATTTTCGAAAAAGGCGGATTATCGATGGAGATCACGGAGAAAGCATCTAATCTGTCCGGCGGGCAGAAACAGCGTCTTGCGCTTGCGCGGGCACTGCTGCACGACAGTGACATTTACATATTTGATGAGGCAACCTCAAATGTGGACGTGGAGAGCGAGAATAAGATCATGGAGGTTATCCGTGAGCTCGCACATAAGAAAACGGTAATCTTAATTTCCCACCGCCTTGCGAACGTGGTGGATGCAGACCAGATCCTTGTCATGAAAGACGGCGTGATCGAGGAAGCAGGAACTCATGATGAGCTGATGGAGAGAAAGGGATATTACTGCAGCCTTTATGAGACACAGCAGGAATTAGAACGATATGCAAAGGAGGCAGTCTGATGCAGAGAGAAGAGAAAAAAAGGGCACGCAGCGGTGTAAAAGTCATGGCGGGGCTGATCGGTATGATAAAACCGCTGCTTCCGTTTATGTTTGCTGCAATTTTAATGGGATGTGCCGGGAATCTGATGGCGACATTCATCACGATCTTAGGAGGGTTTGGTGTCCGTCAGGTTTTAGGACTCTATCAGGGCATGACGCTTTCACATATTTTTATTTCGATTGCGGTGTTTGCAGTGCTGAGGGGAATCCTGCGCTATGCGGAGCAGGCAAGCAACCACTATATTGCGTTTAAGCTGTTAGCACAGATCCGCCACAAAGTATTTGCCGCGCTGCGGAGACTCTGCCCGGCAAAATTAGACGGCAGTGAAAAGGGAAATCTGATCTCCATTATCACAAGTGATATTGAGCTGCTTGAGGTATTTTATGCGCACACGATCTCCCCGATCGCGATTGCTATACTCACATCTGGCTTTATGGTGTGGTTTATCGGGCGGATTCATCCGGCAGCGGGAGCTCTTGCAGCCGTATTTTATCTGACCGTCGGTGCAGTGATCCCGATCATCAATGGAAAACGCGGCGCTGAGAACGGGCGTATTTACCGTGACAGCTTTGGAAAATTAAATACTGTCGTTCTGGATAACCTGTATGGGCTGGATGAAATTTTGCAGTATGGACAGCAGGAAAAACGTCTGAGAGAAATGAACAGCCAGACAGAACAGTTAGAGCAGAAAAACCAGAAGTTAAAGATGGCAGAAAATACACAGCGCATCGTGACTGACGGAGTGATCCTGATCGCGGGTGTCCTTATGGCAGCAGTCTGCGGGCATTTTGCAGAGCAGGGGACGGTGAGTGCGGATCAGGCAATGGTCGCGGTGATCGCAATGATCAGCTCCTTTGGTCCGACGGCGGCACTTTCCGCACTTTCGAATAACTTACAGCACACACTTGCGAGTGGAAACCGTGTGTTGGACATTTTAGAGGAAGAGCCACTGGTGGAAGATGTTTTGGGCGGAAGTACAGTGTGTGAAGGTGATATATCCTGTGAGCATGTATCTTTTGCATATGAGTCTGCGCTGACAAAAGAGGGGCAAAAAGGAGCACAGGCTGAGTTTACAAAAGAGGATAAAGTGGAAATACAGGCTGAGTATAAAAAAGGTCCAAACGGAGTATTAGAGAACTTTGATCATGTATTTGCCGAACATAAGATCCACGGAATCTTAGGAAAGAGCGGATGCGGCAAATCAACCCTTTTAAAACTTCTGATGCGTTTTTATGAGACATCGGAGGGAGACATCCGTTATGGAAAAACGAATGTCGGTGAGATTTCGACTGCGGCACTGCGCAGCAGCATTTCCTACGTCACACAGGAGACATTCCTGTTTGAGGATACGATCGAAAATAACATCAAAGTTGCAAAAGAGGATGCAAGCAGGGAAGAAGTTGTTGCAGCGGCAAAAAAAGCGGCACTGCATGAATTTATCCTGTCACTGCCGGATGGCTATGACACGAAGTTAGCGGAGTTAGGAGACTCTGTCTCCGGCGGGGAGCGTCAGCGCATCGGTATTGCGCGTGCATTTTTACATGACGGGGACATGATATTTTTGGATGAACCGACCAGAAATATCGACAGTTTAAATGAGGGAATCATTTTAAGAAGTCTTGACAGGGAAAAAGAAAATAAAACAATTCTTCTGGTATCGCATCGGAAATCTACGATGGCGATCGCAGATGACGTAGTGGCAATGTAAGAGGGGGAGTATCATTTCACAGATCACAGTGGAATGATACTCTTTTGTTACTGTTCACAGGCAGGCATTTTCTGAACTGAAAATGCCGTATGATACAGTGGTGGCAGCAGATTTTGCCGATTTGTAATGCGAAGCATCGGCAAAATCCGTTACTGGAGCGAGGTACGAGTGAACAGTAATACTCTTTTATAATATTGCATGATTATGCATAAAATGTTTGAAAAATTGCAGAAGAAACGCTACACTATAAAACGTATGGAAATACAGAAATATGGAAAGTTCTGATTGATTGTTGACAGACAAAAAATCAGTAATGTTTGGAGGAAACATATGAAAAGAAAACAGATCGGAATGCTTATTTTTCTTGCAGTGATCGTGATATTACTGTTTGTAACGGCAAATACATCCGGGGTGATCACAGATCCGGAAAATTACCAGTGCGGTGTATATGCGACGGTATTTGCGCTGCTGCCGCCGGTCATTGCGATCGGTCTGGCACTCATCACGAAAGAGGTATATACGTCCCTTTTAGCCGGGATCATCACCGGAGGACTGTTATATTCCAATTTTAATTTAGAACTGATGATCAACACGATCTTCTTTCAGGAAGACGGGGGTATGGTGTATAAACTTGCGGACGCCTGGAATGTGGGTATCCTTGTATTTTTAGTCATGCTTGGAATTCTTGTCTCGATGCTTAACAAAGCGGGCGGTTCTGCTGCGTTTGGAAAATGGGCATCAAAGCATATTAAGACAAGGATCGGTGCGCAGATTTCCGTCATGATCCTTGGAGTGCTGATCTTTGTAGATGATTATTTTAACTGCCTTACGGTGGGAAGTGTGATGCGTCCGGTCACAGACCGGCACAAAGTATCCCGTGCAAAATTATCCTATATCATTGATGCGACTGCAGCTCCGGTGTGCATCATTGCGCCGATCAGTTCGTGGGCGGCGGCAGTGACATCCTCGGTGCCGGAAGATTCCGGAATCAACGGTTTTGCTGTATTTTTACAGACGATCCCGTATAACCTGTATGCGATACTGACACTGGTCATGGTTTTACTTGTGACGGTACTCAGGGTTGACTTTGGACCGATGAAAAAACATGAGATGAATGCAATCGCAGGAGATCTGTTTACCACGCCGGGAAGACCTTATGAGGGAAATGAAGAAGAGGTCATCAATGAGAAAGCACATGTGCTGGATCTGATTCTTCCGGTTGCGGTTCTCATCGCAAGCTGTATTGTGACAATGGTTTATACCGGTGGATTTTTTGAGGGTGCTTCCTTTGTCGATGCGTTTGCAGCTTCGGATGCATCGGTGGGACTGGTGCTTGGCGGTGCGGTCACGCTGGTATTTACATTTATCTATTATATGATGCGTGATGTGCTGTCCTTTGAAGAGTTTGCAAAATGTATCCCGGAGGGATTCCAGTCCATGATCGCGCCGATTCTGATCCTTACGATGGCGTGGACGTTATCAGGCATGACAAACCTGCTCGGTGCAAAATATTTTGTGGCAGATCTTGTGGCAAATTCTGCATCTGCGATGCAGGGATTTCTTCCGATGATCATTTTCCTGGTTGCTGCGTTTCTGGCATTTGCAACCGGAACATCCTGGGGAACATTCAGCATTCTGATCCCGATCGTGATCGGGGTATTCCCGGAAGGACAGATGATGGTTATCTCCATCGCATCCTGTCTGGCGGGTGCAGTCTGCGGAGACCACTGTTCACCGATCTCCGACACGACGATCATGGCATCTGCCGGCGGTCACTGTGAACACGTCAACCATGTGGTGACACAGCTTCCGTATGTGCTTGTTGTGGGAAGTGTATGTATGGTTGGATATCTTCTGATCGGTATTTTTAAGGCAGTGGGACTTGACGCCATTGTATGGCTGACACTTCCAATCTGCATCGTGCTTCTTTGTGTGGTTCTCTTTGTGATCCGGACAAAAAACGGCGGCAAAGAGGAAATTTGAGTTTTGCGGGTACGAAGGATGATCCGTAATTGCAAAAATAAATAAGAGGATTAAAATAGTGGTATCAGGTCTATAACGCCTGAAGAAAGGAAAAACAAAATGGTAAAACATATTATTTTATGGAAACTGAAAGAGGAATTTTCAGAGGAGGAGAAAAAACAGATCAAAGCAGGGATCAAGGAAGGATTAGAAGGTCTTGCCGGTCAGATCCCGGGAATGACAGAAATCAAAGTGCGCATCGACTGTCTGCCGAGTTCAACCGTGGATGTCATGCTAGATTCCACATTTGAGAGTGCGGAAGCATTAAAAACTTACAGTACACATCCGAAACATGTGGCAGTCGCAGACAGTAAAGTCAGACCTTACACAGCGGTGAGATCCTGCATGGACTATGAGATTTGAAAACAGCAAAAGGGTTCTTTATAGATTACAATATCTGAGCCTGCAGGTTACACAGAAAAGAGGATTCATATGTCATTAGAAAAAGCGAAAGCATATTTGGAGAATAAAGGATTTTTGGATCATGTGATCGAGCTGGCTGATTCCACGGCAACCGTTGCGATGGCGGCGGAAGCACTTGGGGTGGAGCCGGGCATGATCGCAAAGACGATGTCCTTTTTACAGGGAGAGCAGGCGGTGCTGATTCTGACGGAAGGAACGGCGAAAGTCGATAACCGCAAATACAAGGATACATTTCATATGAAAGCGAAGATGATTCCGTCTGATGCGGTTGAGGAAGTGATCGGTCATGCGCCGGGCGGGGTGTGCCCGTTTGGAATCAACGATGGTGTGGAAGTGTATCTCGACGAAAGTCTGAAAAAATTTACTATCGTATATCCGGCAGCGGGAAATGACCACAGTGCAGTGAAACTCACGATCCCGGAACTTGAGCAGATCGCCGGGGCAAAAGGCTGGGTCGATGTCTGCAAGGAAGAAAATGTTTAGACAGACCGTAGTGTGAAAAATTAAATTTTCACATGTAAGAATGGCGGTTAAATGAAAGGAAAGATACTTTGGAATGAAAGTTGGAGTAATTGCAGATATTCACAGCAACCAGACCGCATTCCGGGCATGTGTGGACTATATGGTAAATGCCGGATGTGAGGAATTTCTGCTTCTGGGAGATTTTATTTCGGATACCGCCGGTGCAAGGCAGACGATGGAACTTCTCTATGAATTAATGGAACAGTTCCCATGTCATGTGCTGCGCGGAAACCGGGAAGAATATATGATAGAACAGCGTAAGATCCGGGAGAAGGAGGAAGAAGAAAAATTCTGGCCAGCCAATTCCGCCAGCGGCAATCTTTTGTATACTTACAGGCAGCTCACGGAAAGAGATCTGGATTTTTTTGAGAGCCTTCCGATCACGTTTCGTTATGAAAAGGAAGGATATCCGGCGTTTACCTGCTGTCACGGTTCTCCGGTCAATACAAGAGAACTGCTCCAGCTTGACAGTGACCGCACAAAAGAGGTATTAGAAGAGATCGATACTGACTATCTGCTTGCAGCCCATACACATTTTCCGGGTATCAGCAGATATCAGGGAAAAACCTATATGAATACCGGTTCCTGTGGAATTGCGATCGGAGATCCGGGATACGCGCATGCCATCATCTTAGAGTCCGGTCAAAATGAATGGAAACCGGAATTTTTGCGGATCCCATACGATAGTAATCAGGTGATACAGGATATTTTTACATCGGGACTTTACGATATGGCGCCATGGTTTTTGAATAACAATCTGCACATTTTACTGACTGGAACAGATCTGACACCGGAACTTGTTAATCTGGCAGCGAAACTGCAGGAAGAAAATGATATGGGAGCAAAGCGCTGGCCGCATATCGAAGAAAAATATTTTGCACAGGCAGCGGATTCATTGAAAATTTCGGATTATACATTTTTGCGCTATATCCGCCCCGCTGTAAAAGAAGATACCGGGAAAATCTTAGAATTGTACCATTCCATGATCGGCGGAGCGGCAGGCTGGAATGAGTACTATCCTGGAATTGACACAATAGAATCCGATCTTTCCAGAAATGAGCTTTTTGTGATGGAAAATAAAGACGGGGAACTGCTGGCGTCGATCTCCATAGATGCAGACGAGGCAGTGGACAGCTTAAAATGCTGGAATCAGACGTTGCTTCCGGGTGCCGAACTGGCAAGGCTCTGTATCCGGAAAGAGTATCAGAATAAAAAACTGGCAAGGATGATGATGGCGTATGCCATGAATGTCCTGAGGAAACAGGGAAAGAGATCTGTTCATATTCTGGTGCGCGAAGGGCATGAGGTGGCAATGCGTGCTTATATGCATCTGGGATATGAGAAAGTGGGGGAATGTAGTCTTTATGATATGCGGTTTGTGTGCATGGAAAGGGCGCTGTAGTGAAAAATGAAATAGAGAATAATTGCTGGTCAGGGCAGGCTTATTTGCCTGCCCCTAATTCTCTGTCTTTTGCCATAAAGAACAAGGCGATGGTATCCGGACCCACATGGCTTCCGGTACAGAAATCGTAAGAAGTATTGATAAATTCCCGCACAGAGATTTTTCCCTGAATTTTATCCATGACATAGAGCGAGTCTTCGTAGGCATCGGCATGTGCAATTCCGATGATCTGTTTTTCCGGTTCTGTGATATTGTCACAGACGAGAGAGACGAGCTCGTTCAACGCAGCTTTTCTTCCGCGGCATTTCTTGTACTGGACAATAAAACCGTCTTTGTTTCCGCGCAGGATCGGTTTGATACTCAAAAGGTTGCCGACGAGAGCAGTTGCGCCGCTCAAACGTCCGGTTCTGGAAAGATATTTTAAATCACCGACGGTAAATACACCGTTCATCTTTGCAGGGTACGTTTCTAAGATATCTGCTACTTCATCAATCTCCATACCTTTATCACGCATTTCACTTGCATAGATCGCTAAAATTCCCTGTGCTAAAGAAGCATTGAGTGAATCGATCAGACGGATTTTTCTGCCGTTTACCGGATCACGCATCAGATCCTCCGTGGCAAGTCTTGCGGAGTTGAAATTTCCGCTGATATTTTTGCTAAGCGAGAAATACAGCACATCTTCGTTATTTTCCATGGCACTGCGGAATGCATCTTCAAATATGGCAGTGCTGATCAGACCGGTCTTTACATCTGCGCCCTGGCGCACGGCGTCGTAATATTCATGACCTTTCTGACGTTCCTCTTCCGGGGATAAATCCGGATCAAAACAGGTGACTTCTTTTCCATTTACAAAGTTGATGAAAGAAAGAACTTTGATCTTATATTTTTTTACAAGTTCTGCGGGAATATTTGCCGCAGAATCAACGATAATCTGAAACATGATGTTCTCCAATCCTGTTAAATAGTTATAGTATACAGTGTAAGCGGTTTTGAAAACTATGTCAAGTGGTTTTTGGACGTTTTCCTCTTTATTTTATAAAAGAGAATAATAGTATCATTGACGCTGACCATGTGGTATACTGCATTTAAGTAAATCGGTGTTTGGGAGAAAAATTCTTTTATGAAAGTGAAGTGTGTTTGGGAACATAATGGCGATGACAGTATTCTGTATGCGTCCAATTTCATTGGTGCATTTACAAGAGGTAAATCTAAGTGTGAAGCTATTGGGAAGATGTCGTCTGAAATTTCAGCTTACCTGAAGTGGAAAGGAGCTTTAACCTGGGATGTTCCGGAACCTGAGATCATTCAAGAAAAAGTGTCAACACTTACCATTTCTGATGCAGACTCAGATGAGCTTTTTGACGAGGAGAAAAAGCCATTAAGCATGGCGGAATATGAAGAATTAAAATCACTTGCCCTGAAATCTGCACGGGATTTCCTGACGATGTACGAAGCGGTACCGGATAAAGATAAAAGTGTTTTACCGGTCAGACAAACCTTTTACGGTGAGATTCCACGCTCAGCATATGAAATGTATGAGCATACGAAGAATGTGAATGCTTACTATTTTGGAGAAATTGGTGTTCAGGCAGATAATAACGGAACTATCGAAGAATGCAGGAAACGAGGATTTGAACTGTTAGAGCATCAGCCGGAATTTTTGGAGAATAAAGTTTATCTTGGAAGCTATGATGAAGAATGGTCATTGCGGGAGGTGGCAATATGTGGTTCTGGTGGTTTATTTTGATATGCGATTGTATTATTCCAGCGATTATGATAATTGCGGGCAGAATGATGTGGAAACATTGTCCAAAGAAGATCAATGGAGTTGTGGGATACCGAACTAAGATGTCAATGATAAATATGGATACCTGGAGATTTGCACATGACCATGCAGGAAAACTTTGGTGGAAAGTCGGTATTGGTCTGTTGGGACCTACAATGCTTATACATATTCCTTTTTATGGAGCAAGTGACGATACAATGGGAATTTTGAGTATTATTATCATTGTAATACAACTGGTGTTTTTGATTGGGCCTATTTTTCTAACGGAAAAGGCATTAAAAAATAATTTCAATGAGGATGGGACAAAGCGATAGATTCCAATTTGTAGAATTAGGGGAGAGTACATATGCATTTTGTAGAAGCAAAGGGAATTCTTTCAAGTAATAATGGAATGAATATATACAGAGGCTGTACGCATGGCTGCATTTATTGCGACAGCAGGAGTAACTGCTATGGATTTACACATGAATTTGAGGATATAGAGGTAAAAGCAAATGCTCCACAGCTTCTTGAAAAGGCATTAAAATCCAAACGCAAAAAATGTATGATAGGAACCGGTGCTATGTGCGATCCTTATCTTCAAGCAGAAGAAAAATTAAAACTGACCAGAAGATGTTTGGAGCTGATTGACAAATATGAATATGGTGTTGCAATTCAGACAAAATCTACCAGAATATTGCGGGATATGGATATTTTAAAATCAATCAACGCGAAAGCAAAAGCTGTTGTACAGATGACAATGACTACTTATGACGAAACACTCTGCAAGATTTTAGAGCCGAATGTTTCTACAACCCATGAGAGATTTGAAGCACTTATGCAATTTAAAAAGGCAGGGATTCCAACTGTCGTGTGGCTGACACCTATATTACCTTTTATAAATGATACAAAGGAAAACATCAATGGTATTCTTGATTACTGTATGGAAGCTGGCGTAAAAGGAATCATATGCTTCAACATGGGAGTTACATTAAGGGATGGAGACAGGGAATATTTTTATCAGGCATTGGACAGATATTTTTCAGGGCTTAAGAAAAAATACATCTATACATATGGAAATGCATATGATCTGGCAAGCCCTGATAACGAGAAACTTATGGATATGTTCAGAAAAAGATGCGCCGAAAATGGAATTATCTATGATCCAAATGAGTGTTCCCGGTATCTTCATGAGTTACCGGATAAATATGTTCAGATGTTTTTGAATTTGACATAATAACAGAATGATAATGTCTCTTAAAAAGTTTGGAAAAATAGTTGTTGTCGTCAAAACCACAGTCCGTTGCAATTTCCTGTATGTTATTTTCTGTATTAACCAGTAGCTGAGCAGCTTTTTGTAGCCTGTAGATCTTCGACAAATTCTTATAAATAATAAAATTGGTCCTAGTGTTATTGCGCGTGGGGTGCAGTAATTAAGGAAGACGTTCCGTTTTGTTTCTTCAAAACTCCAATGTACGGATATATAGTTGATGTATATTGTATTCCTGAAAAAAGAAGAAACGGTTATTCTTCAAAAATAATAGAAGAGTTACTACAATGGTTAAAAATCAAAGGTGTTCATATGTTTATAGAATCAACTTTCTAAGGCTGCCTCACCTCTCAAGTGCGATAGCCTTTCTTCATATAACAGGAAATGAATAGCAAAAAGGGAGAAAAATAATAAGAACGGTGGGAAATTGTAAGAAATCTGTAAGAAATATCCCACTTTTTTTGTAAGAAGCCCCGGATAAGATAGACATAGGCTTTAAGGAGGAGTAAATACAGCATGAGTGAATGTATATTAGTCGTGGATGACGACCGCGAGATCGTAAGGGCAATCGCAATACTTTTGGAAAAGGAGGGATATCAGGTATTAAAAGCGTATGATGGCATGCAGGCATTAGAGCTCATAGCGGAGCAGAAGGTACATCTGGTGATCATGGATGTCATGATGCCAAAACTCGACGGATTATCTGCGGTATTGAAAATACGCGAGCGAAAAAACATTCCGATCATTGTGCTCAGTGCAAAGAGTGAGGACACAGACAAAGTCTTAGGACTGTCCATGGGAGCGGATGATTATGTGGCAAAACCTTACAATCCACAGGAGTTAGCAGCGCGTGTGAAAAGTCATCTCCGCAGGTATACAAGTCTTGGGGATATCCATAAAGCAGATGATGATGGATGTATCACGAATGGCAGGCTGGAGTTCCATACGAATGAGCGAGTGCTTTATGTGGACAAAGAGCCGGTCAGGCTGACTGCGACGGAGACAAAGATCATGGAGCTTCTGATGAAATATCCGGGACGCGTTTTCCCGGCGGAGGAAATTTACGAGCGTGTCTGGAATGAGCAGGGGTATGCATGCGAAAATACGGTCATGGTACATATCAGGCGCATCCGTGAAAAAATTGAACTCAATCCAAAAGAGCCGGAATACTTAAAGGTGGTGTGGGGAATTGGCTATAAAATCGAAAAAATGGAAAAATAGGATTGTATTTTTAGTGTTCTTTATCGGAATCAGTATGCTGATGGCAGGAATCGGCAGATTTGCATATGAGAGCTATTCTGTCGGTGTGGATGAGGTCTGTGCGGAACTGAAAGAAAAGGACTATCAGGAGTCTAAAGAATTTAGAAACACCGTGCTGAACAGATTTTATACGTTTCTTGATGTGGCGACTGGAAACTATCATGGGGACAGCGGATATAGCGGTAGTGCTGTGAACGAGGAAAATATTGACGATTATCTGTCATCGGGAGGAAATTTTTTTGATAGGCTGTTTGGAACAAATAACGGAATTTCGGAGTATGTAGTGGGCACGGCTGCGACGTCGGACATTTATGAAAACCCGGATGCAGCAGAGACTGCGGGCACAGATGAGAACTCTTCCACGACGTATGAGGAGGTGTCAGACACGGAACATATTTATATGGCGTCTGACGACAGTACCGGTTATCAGGAAAAAAGCGAAGAAGAATATTTTGCGGACGTTAATAAGGATCATAATTTTTTCTATGAGATCTGCTATGACGGAAAAATAATGTATTCAAATATGCCTGATGATGTAACAGATGCTACATCATCAGATGGCGCATCCTCTGATGGGAAAAACAACACGGCTGCTTTGTTAAAAAATCTTCCGGAGGGGTATAATTATGCATTTCATTTTGATGGAAAAAAAGTGACGATCGAAAAAGACGGAGTGGAGCAGGATGTCTATGGAGATGGCATTTACCGCGAGGGAGAGGACTGGTATGTACCGGGTTTTCAAAACCTGATGGAAAAAGAATCCTGGGAGAAAGCGGATATCCGGATCATCATAGCAAAAGATCCGGTGCAGTATATGGGAGAAGATGATGCTGGAAATTCCTGGATCTGTAATTCTTTTTACGATCTTAATACACGGTGGACGCAGCAGCATAAACGCTATATACAGGCAATTTATTTTATCATTGCAGGCATTCTTTGTCTGTGTGCCAGCAGATTTTTCAAAGATGCAAAGAAACAGGAAGATAGCGTGATCGCCGCCCTGAGTGCGAAAATCTGGTTTGAATGGAAAATCTTAGCTACGATTCTGGTGCTGCTTCTTGTCTTGAGGATACAGTATGATTTTCCGGGTCTGGTGGAACTGCCGGTGATTTTTTGGCTCTGTTATTTCTGGATCAATGATGCAAAATATAATAAAAAAATCTGGCAAAATGGATTTTTCGGAAAACTGCTCGCACAGGCAGAGACAAAAAATATGTCCCTGCCATTTGCAAAACGGCTGGTAAGGGCTCTGTATGGGATCATTGGAATTACGGTATTTGGGCTGGCGGTAACTTGTGTGATGCTTGTTTTACTGCTGATCGTAAATTACAGACTGGCAAATTTTATTTACTGGCTGTTACTGCTGACCGGGTTTGCAGGGGTATTTTGTATCCTGCTTGGTATGGAATATTTCTATCAGAAAAGAAACCGGAATTTGGCAAGATCTTTAGAACAGCTTTCAAAAAGGATTACAGAGATCAGTAGTGGACATTATGAACCGGCAGATATGGTGAAAGCAGAAGACAGTGATATCCGCGCCATGGAAGAAGCATTAGAGCAGATCGGACAGGGAATGGAAACTGCGATAGAGGAGCGTATCAAGAGCGAGCGCATGAAAGTGGAACTGGTGGCGAATGTGTCCCATGATATTAAAACACCACTGACCTCCATTATCAGTTATATTGAGCTGCTAAAACAGGAGGAAAATCTGTCACCGGAGATTCAGGATTATATCCGGATTCTGGAAGAAAAATCGGAGCGGCTGAAAAATATGGTGCAGGATGTATTTTCTGTCAGCAAAGCGGCATCCGGACAGCTTGCGGTTGAGATGGAAGAAATTGATTTTGGAAAGCTTCTGCGGCAGACACTTGCAGATATGGACGGTGAGATTCAAAAGAGCCCGTACAAATTCAAAATTGATATACCTAAGGAGGCGGTCATGGTATATGCCGACGGAGACCGGATGTACCGGGTATTCCAGAATCTGATCGGTAATGCACTCAAATATTCGCTGGAGGGTTCACGGATCTATATTTCATTAAAAACAGAGAAAAATGCTGCAGTTGCAGATATTCGCAATACATCGCGCAGTGAATTAAAACAGGATGTGGATTTTACCGCACGTTTTACAAGAGGGGATGAGAGCCGTACCGATGGCGGAAGCGGGCTGGGACTTTCGATTGCGAAAAGTTTTACGGAGGCCTGTGGTGGAACATTTGAAGTGGAGACGATGGCGGATCTGTTTACGGTAAAGGTCAGTTTTGAACAAAAAAAGTGCAATGTTTGACATGGAAACCTCTTCGAAAGTGCAGTACAATAAAAAAATTAAATCATGTATATAAGGAGAGGAAATATGAAGATTACAATTTCACAGAGAAAACGTGCGGATATCATGCCGGATATGATGGGACTGTTTTTTGAGGATATCAATTATGCGGCGGATGGAGGTCTGTATGCAGAGATGCTGGAAAACAGGGCATTTGAGTTTGTCGACTGTTATGGGGATAAGGCAGATTATTATACTGAATTTGACGGACTGTATGGCTGGGAATGTTATCCGAAAGAGAAAAATGCCAGAATGCGGTGTGTCATGGGAAGCCCGGTTGCGGAAGAAAATCCGCATTATTTAAGATTTACGGCGGAGGAATCGCAGGCGGGTTTTAAAAATCAGGCTTATGACGGGATCGTATTGAAAAAGGATGCGCAGTATGAGGTATCGTTTTATGCGAGAAGTATTTCTTACCAGGGCAGAATACAGATATCAGTACAAAAGGACGGGATTATTGCCGCATCCGGTGAAACAGAACTTTTGCCCGGCAAAAAACAGGAGCCGCATAACTGGAAAAAATATCATCTTTTACTTACTGCAAAAGAAGATGTAAAAGGCGGAGATTTTGCTGTCATGTTAGAACAGACAGGTGTTGTGGAGTTTGATTTCTTTTCCATGATGCCAAAAGATGCCGTGTGTGGTATCTTCCGACGGGATCTGTTTGAATTATTAAAGGATCTGCAGCCTGGATTTATCCGGTTTCCGGGTGGGTGTATTATTGAAGGCAATACATTGTCTAACCGGTACCGGTTCAAGGAGACACTAAAACCGGTAGAGCATCGCAGATCCAACTGGAATCGCTGGGCAGTGCATCTGGTAAATGAGGAAAACGGATATCACAGTGTATTTTCACATTATAACCAGACACTTGGAATGGGATATTATGAATTTTTCCTGCTCTGCGAGGCACTTGGTGCGAAACCGCTTCCTGTGTTAAACGTCGGACTGGCATGCCAGTATCAGTCTTATGAGATGGTACAGCCCGGGACGGAGGCGTTTGGGCAGTACTTACAGGATGCACTGGATCTGATCGAGTTTGCAAATGGTGCGGAAGACGGCAGATGGGGCAGTGTGCGCGTGGCAATGGGACATAAAGAACCGTTCCATCTTACAATGCTTGGAATTGGCAATGAACAGTGGGAGACAGAGAAGTCCGGATTTTTTGAGAGGTATCGTCTGTTTGAAGAATGCATTCATGCAAAATATCCGGAGATCCGGCTGATCGGTTCTGCAGGACCGGATATCACATCAGAACGTTATGAAAAGGCATGGAAATATTATCATGGCGCAGTAAAAACACAGAAAAATTATGTATATGCAGTAGATGAACATTATTATGTGGAACCGGACTGGTTTTATGCGCATACAGATTTTTACGATGAATATCCAAGAGATGTCAAAGTATTTGCAGGGGAATATGCAGCGCACCCGGGGCACACTGAATTGATGGAACAGAAAAACTGTCTTGGAGGGGCATTAGCAGAGGCTGCATTTTTAACCGGAGTGGAAAGAAATGCAGATGTGGTCGTACTGGCGTCTTATGCACCATTATTTGCCAGACTTGGATTTACACAGTGGGCGCCGGATATGATCTGGTTTGACGGAGAAACATCGTACGCAACGCCGAATTATTATGTGCAAAAGATGTTTTCATGCATGAAAGGGACATCGGTGTTAGATACTCTTGGGGAAGAAAAGAAAACACAGATGGAGCAGGTCTATTATAATCCGGTAAGAGATGATGCGACAGGCGCAGTTTATTGCAAAATCGTGAATGCGTCGGAGAAGGAAAAACAGCTTACCATTTGTGATGAGACTGGAAAACCGTATCAGGTTGAGCGTGTATGGCTGTTGGGCGGAATGGAAAAAGAAGCTTTTAATTCCCTGGAGAAGCCGGATCGGGTGGCAATCCGGGAGATGGAACAGAAAGCCGGGGAAGAAAGAGGGGTAATAACCCTCGAAAAGAACACATTTGCAGTGTTACAGCTGATAGCGCCGGTGCCTGAGATATCTTTATGTTAAGAATAAAACCGCTGGATGGCGAGTACATCGCTGCCCAGCGGTTTTTTGTCAGTCACATTCATTCTGTGTTTCACAGAAATTCTGATAAGGAAAACGGATCAGAATTTTATTTTCGTAAAAAGGAATGGAAGAAAATGTAATGTCTGTTTTTCCGTAAAAGGAGTTGAGACGATGGTAAATATTGTGAAGTCCGACATGATGTCTGCCGTCTGCATCTGTCCCTGAACCATACATGATTTCTTTGGCGTGCTCTATATCTATGCCGGCACCGTTGTCTGTGATGGCGATACTTAAGGTGTCAGGCTCTCTCCAGATGGAAATATCGATCATGGGAGCAATCGGGAAATAGACACTGCTGTCGATGGAAAAACCGTGCTTTAAGGCATTTTCAACCAGAGGCTGTAAAATGGATTTTAAAATCTTCATGGAGAGCAGATCACCGTCAATATTGGTGGTCAGATGGATACTGTGCCGAAAACGGTAATTCATGATATTGACGTAGGCTTTGACCTGGTCGATCTCCTGGCTGATCAGATGCTGGCTGTTTCCGTAAGATAAGCTGATGCGGAGGTAGCCGCCGAGGTTTGACAGCATCGAGGAGGCAGTATCATTATGATGATTGTAGATTTCCATATTAATACATTCCAGTGTATTGTAAAGAAAATGTGGATTGATCTGCTCGGAGAGCAGCCGCAGTTCCATCTGGAAATTCTCCCGTTCATCCTGTTTGATCTGCCGGAACTGCTGCTGGATTGTCTGATACATGGAATCGATGGAGCGGCTTAACTGACCGATCTCGTCGGCAGGAGGGATTCCGTCAGCCGGTTTTTCATAGGTCCCTATTTCAATCTCCTGTACGGACTGCATCAGGAGTTTCAGCGGTTTTGTGACAAAACGTGTCACAAAAAACAGCAGGAACGGAATCAGTAAAAACATGACCAGAGCGATCGATAAGAGCATAAGGTCAAGGCTGCGGATCCTGGTATAAACCGCATATTCCGGCAGGATATTTGCCAGATACAGGTCGCTGTTTGCAATCGGCACGAGAAGGATATAGCGGTCACCGGTGTGCAGTAATTTATTGCCGGTACCGGACAGATAGCGGATGCCGCGCTGGATGGCTGTGTCCGTGGCGATGGCATAATTGTCATCCGCAGAGGACAGGCTGATGGGAGTACCGGAGCCGTCGGTAAGGTAGAGCAGGACATCCGAGGTGCTTCCGTTGTAATAAAGAGCCAGATAATCCTGGATATGCTGTGCATTCAGGAAAAAATATAAAACAGCATCACAGTTTTCGTAGGAGTCAGCTAACAATACCATCCGCTCACTCGGATTGACGGTAAGAAGGTAAGTAATGACAACCATGTCCGACTGGCCGCGGAAAGGACTTTGTGTGGCAGGATGAATGCAGATGGAGGGGGCGCCGGACAGTGCATATGTGTCCGTCGGCGAAAAGGTGTCATCGCGCAGTCTTGATTTATAGGAGTAGAAAAGCTGGCCTTTGGTGTCGGAAAACATGGCAGTGTGGATCAGTGAGCTGCTGTCCGTATAAAGGGAGAGCTGTGACTGCAGACTCGTATTTAAGTTCATGTACTCTTTGGTGTGTGGTACGGACACATCACACATGAGCTGGTAGGAGTCCGCAGATGCCGTATGGCTGACAAAACGTTTTAAAATATTTTCATATTCCTCGGAAAATGCGTCGGCAGCGTAGGTTGTATCGCGTGTGGCATTCCGCAGGGTTTCGTTTGCCACATAGTGGCGGAAAAATATTTCTAATGCGATGCCTACGACAAGCAGGATTGCAATAACAGTCAGCATGATATAAAGCCAGATCTTCATGGCTAATTTTGTGGAAAATATAGAGTGTTTCATAAGGAAGTCCTTTCATGGGGAAGTATTTTTGCTGGCGGCATTTAAATATTCGGAGGGCGACATGCCGACGGTATTTTTAAATGCGCGGGAAAAGGAGCGGTAATCCTGGTAACCGATCTGGTAAGCGATTTCCGTGATCGAACAGTTTTGTGCACAGATCAGGGATTTTGCGTACTCCATTTTCTCGGACAGGATATAGTCACGGAAGTTCACACCAGAGTGATTCTTAAAATATATGGTAAAGTACGCTTCACTCAGCCCGACAAGTGCTGCGACATCCTTCGCCTTGATATTGCAGTCAAGATGTGACCGGATATACTCCTTTGCCTGACGGATGATCTGGTCATGGCCGTTATGGCTTGCGGTCAGCAGCTCGGAATAATTCAGAAAGAAATCAATGAGCCAGTCCTTAAGTTCAGATACAGATGGGAGGATATTTAAGTCATCAAAGGTAAATTCCGGAAAAGAGACTGGATGACTGGATTTGATGGCGATATCTTTCTGGACGTTGGAAATCAGAAATAAAAACATCCCGAATATGTAGTTTGGTGGTGGCATGCGCACAAAAAACAGCGAATCAAAAAATGCCGAGCAGTAATCTTTGATCCGCGTGGTATCACCGTTTAAAATGGCATCAGCAAGTGGTGCGGAATCGATACTGCGGGGCGATTCCTGGGGCAGCTGGTGGCAGATGATGCCGGAATCAAAGATTTTTGTGTCTGTTCCGTAAATGCGGTAGGACAGTGCGGAGAGGGCTGCCTGATAAGAGGCAGAGCACTGGCACAGTTCCGGTACAATCGTTCCGACCGCAGCTAAAAAAGAAAGTCCGTTTTTTTTCTGCAGGCCGGTGAGACAGGCTTTGATCCTTGCAAGCAGAAGATCTTCGTTTCCGGCAGAAAGATTGATGATACATACGATCTGCTGTTCCTGATAGAGAAACGCCTCATAAAAAAATGTTTTTAAGACCGGATGGATGGTATGTGTGATGATAGATGCAAAGTCGGTCTCAAAATCGGAGTCAGAGTTTTCCGGTGTCAGTATGACAGCCACGGAGGAATCGGGACCAAGGTTTATATGCAGAAAATTTAAGCGTGCATTTGTCACGTCGGCAGAGGAAATCTCACCCTGCAGAAGCTGTGCAAGAAAATAGGAACGCGAAGATTCCATCAGGCTGCTCAGTTCGTCCGTGCTGATTGTATCGGATGCAGATTTTGCGCGTGTGGCAAGGACATCCTGGTATTCGGCGGAAAGTGCCTGCCTGAATTCCGGGATATTTAAAGGTTTTAAAAAATATCCGTGGACATTGTAGCGGATCGCTTCCTGTGCATAGGAAAAGTCATTATAACCGCTCAGGATCAGAAAGTGAGTGGTAAGTCCGGCATCTCTTGCCCTGCGGATCACTTCCAGTCCGTCCATGCCCGGCATGCGGATATCCATGATCGCAATGTCAGGGCTGGAAGAGAGAAGGAGTGCAAAGGCATCCATGCCGTTCCCGGCAGTTCCAATCAGTTTCAGGGGCAGGTCAGAATCCGAAACAATTTCTTTTAAGCCTCTCAATATGAAGGATTCATCATCTGCGATCATCAGTGTGACATCCATATGTTCGTTCATTGTGTAATCCCCCTTTCATCAATCATATATTGCGCTGCAATTGTAATGATATACAAAAATAAAAAAGTTTTATTAAAATACTTGTATATATTAACATGGAGATATGGAAAGCAAAAGGGGCAGTTTGTATAAGTTTTATGACCGGATATTAGAAAGTGTTACATTGTTCGTGGAAACTGCCGTTGTTCGGAAATGAAAAATCTGGCATGATAGTCACAACAGAAAACACCTGAAACAAAGGAAGGAGAAAACTATGAAAAAGAAAGTGATTAGTGCAATGCTTGCAGCGGCAATGATAATTTCTGTTACAGGCTGCGGAAACAATGGGGGAACAGAAAGTGCGAAAGATACGACCGCTTCAGGAACAGAGACAGCAGTATCGGATACGAAGAAAGACGGTGCAGCGACGATTGAATTCTGGACAAACAACCGTCATGACGAGGCATATATGAATGAGATGATCGATTCTTTCAATGCGAGCCACAGTGATATACAGATCAATTACACGATACTGACAGATGACTGGGCCAATTCCATCCAGCTTGCCTATCAGGGCGGAACGGCACCGGACATTATCAGCATCCAGGCATCCGATAACATGACATTACAGACATATGTGGATGCCGGTATCTTCTATAACATCAAAGACTATATCGCAGGGGACGAAGAATTTCAGAAAGTAACGGAGGCATATGACCATAAATACGAGGGACTTACCTCCTTTGGGGATGATATCTACTGGGTTCCAAACGGTGTCCGTACCGGAACAAGGATTGAGTGGAACAAAGATCTGGTAAATGCTGCCGGGGCAACAGAGATACCGTCAAAATTATCAGATTTCGTGGAGCTTGCCAAAGCAGCTACCAATGATTCCACTTACGGGATCGCATTCACTTCATCCAGTCCGTTTTCAAGATGGTTAGAGGGATGTGGTGAGATGAGCGGCGCAACTCCTGGCGGATATGATTATGCCAATGGCGTATATGATTTTAGCAGCTGGAAAGAGATCGTGGAGGAAGCGGCAAAACTTTATGCAGATGGTTCTGTGCTTCCAGGCTCTGAAAATCAGGGCGTAGATAACAGCCGTGCATTATTTGCACAGGGTGCATTTGCACTCTGGGGAAATGCATCCCAGGAAGCAGGTGTATTTACCGATCAGTTCCCGTGCTCCTTTGACTGGGGTGTAGCAGAACTGCCAACTCTGACCGGTGAAGTCAAAGGCGCGCTGAGCTGCTCACCGAACGGCGGATATGTCATGCTAAGTTCCTGTGAAAATAAAGATGCAGCATGGGAAGTCATCAAATATTTTTCAAGTGAAGATTTCTTAAAGGGATATTTTGAGGGTGGTTACAGCATTCCGTTATCCGGTTATATGAGCAACATTGTCGATACAAGCAATATTGGCAGACTTGCAGATTTTGAACTTCAGGATTACGAGGATGTTTATCCGGCAACACCGGCAGTCAGCGTAGAGGGAGATGACTGGAAGACCGTGTTATGGAATGTAGTACTTGGATATGTCAGTGCAGATGAAGCCATCGAAGATCTGAATACACGCTATAATGCAGCACTTGAGAGCGGACTTTCCAATGGAACATGCAAACGTGTCATTGTTGAGAACTATGATCCGCTTCAGCCGTCAGCAGGAACCGTTACCTATAAAACAGAGTAAAACGCTGTCCGGGTATGGATGCAGGAAAGAAAAGGATGCCTGCATCCATATGGACCCGTTGCCATGGAAGGATAGCGCCATGGAAAGACAGGAGTATATGGATGCAGGCAGCATAAAAATGGAGGGCAGTGTGAAAAGTGGGATTTTTCACACGCAGGAATGGAGAGTCATATGAGTAAAAATAATACGACAGTGATAAAAACAAAAAAGAACCTTAGTTTTGCGGAACGGCTGAAACGCGCAAAAAACAAGGGAGACATTGCGGCAGGTCTTATGCTTTTGCCGGCGGTCATTATGTTACTGGTAGTCTCAGTATACCCGTTTTGCTGGATTTTCCGATATGTATGTTACGAGTACAATGGATTGACGGCGACGTATACCGGAATGCACAATTTTGAGCGTATGCTTACCGATACGACGTTCTGGCAGAGTGTGCTGCACACATTTGAATATGCGGTGCTCAAAATTATATTTATCATTCCGCTGGCACTGATTATGGCAGTTTTTCTGAACCAGAAATTAAGGGGCAGCTCCTTTTTCCGGGGGGTCTATTTTATGCCGACGATCATTTCTACCGCAGTGTCAAGTATGGTATTCGGATTTATCTTTGCGGCGTATAATGGCGTTTTAAACGGCGTGTTAAAGGCGATCGGCGTGATAGGGCAGAATGTTAACTGGTTAGGGGATGCAAAGACCGCCATGTGGTCGGTTCTGATTGTTGCACTCTGGGCAGGTTTTGGTAATTATATGATCTATTTTATCTCAGGAATGTCGAGCATTTCGGAGGACGTATATGAGTCGGCAAAAATCGACGGGGCAAATGGAATTCAGACATTTTTTAAGATCACACTGCCGATGTTAAGCCCGATGTTAAAAATTATTTTAATGCTGGCGATCACCGGGGCATTTAAGGATTATGAGTCAATCATGGTACTTACAAACGGCGGACCGAACAACCGTACACAGGTCATGTTTTTATATATTTACCAGCTTATTTTTGGAAAAGATGTCGGGACAAACCCACAGATCGGTTATGCGACCGTGTTAAGCTTGGTTGCTGCGCTGATCATTGGTATCGTGACAGCTGTTTATATGTATTTTGCAAGAAAACTTGATGAGGTGGTATAAGGAGGTTTTACAGATGAAAATGCGAAAGAAAAATGACACGGCAGTATATTCTACCGGCACAAAGGTCATCCGTTTCCTGGTAGTTCTGCTCATGTCGTTTGTGGCGTTCCTGACGCTGTACCCTATTTTTTATGTAGTGCTGGGGGCGTTTAAGAAGAACCAGGAATTACTTACAGGCGGGATCAATATTTTCCCATCTGAATGGATCGTACAGAATTTTATTGATGCGTGGAATTCTGCAAACTTTGCGGTGTACACAGGAAACAGTATATTCCTTGCTTTAAGTGTCATGATCCTGACCTTAGTTGTCACAAGCATGGCAGGATATGTATTTGCCCGTAAAAATTTCAGGGGCAAGGAACTGATCTATGGTCTGTTTGTGGCATTTATGTTTGTAAATGTAGGATCGGTAACACTGCGTCCACTGTTTGAACTGGCGGTAAAAATCCATATGAATACGTCTCTCTGGAGCGTTGTGTTCATCTCGGCAGGAACTGCACAGGCAACTTATATTTTCCTGATCCGCGGCTATATGAATTCGGTCCCGAAGGAACTCGATGAGGCGGCAAAAATCGATGGATGCACATTTTTCCAGACATTTTATAAGATCATTCTTCCGGTATTAAAGCCGATCCTTGCAACCGTGGCGCTATTGTCTTTCCGCGGAGGCTGGAACGAATATATCCTTCCGCTGGTATTTACAATGACGGATGCCTCAAAGCGTCCCCTGACAGTCGGGGTGACCATGTTAAAGAATGCGGGCGATGGTGCAGCAGCATGGAATATCATGTTTGCCGGGGCGACCATCGCGATCGTTCCGATTCTGGTCATTTACATTTTTGCAAGTAAATATTTTATCAATGGTATGACAGCAGGAGCAGTAAAGGGATAAAAATGGACGAGAGATTAAAAAAATATGTGGATGAAGTGATAGCCCCTAAATTGCAGGGGGATGGCGGTTTTATTGATCTTACCGGAACTGATGGAAATGTTTTACATGTCAGGCTGCAGGGGGAATGTTCGAAGTGTGCGATCGTACCACGCTGTATGAGCTGGATCGAGGAAGAAATAAAAAGAGATCTTGGGATAGACGTCACGGTTTTTGCAGAACGGAAAAAACCGTTTTTCTGGGATACGATTTAAGGAGGAAGAGGCAATGGCATTTGTACAGGTAGTCCGCAGAAGCATGAGACCGGAGGAGTATACGGATCTGCGAGCCGGATGGCTGAAACGGTTTTTATATGAAAGTAAATATGAGATTACAGATATTGAAATTACGGATGCGAGACAGACGGGAGAGAACACTTATGAGTATTATCCGGGTGGTTATCGCAGATTAAAAAAGGGCGATATTTATTTTACGCCCGACGGAACGGTTTTTTTTAAGGCAAAAGTGACCGTGCCAAAAGAGATGCAGGGAAAAGAGCTGTGGCTTTCCATGTGGACGGCGGCGGAGATCATTGTAAAGGTCAATGGGGTTTATGTGGGCGGCATGGATCCAAACCGTGACCGTGTACTGCTCAGTCCTTACATTGACAGCGGGGAACTCCTGATCGAGATGGAGGGGTACAACCGTTCAAAGCCGGATGATGAGCGAAATCCGGATTCCATGAAATTAAAGGGGTGCAGACAGGAATTTCAGGGATTATATCTTGCAACAGTAAATCAGGATGCACTGAGCCTTTTTTATGATCTGCAGCTTCTTCTGGATGTTTCAAAAAGTACCTATTTTAATGAAGATTACAGAAAATTCTTAAATCAGGAATTAAATAATGCCTTAAACGAGATTGACTTTGAGACACTGAGGGAATGCATCGGACAAAATCAGGAGTCGCCATCCATGGAGCGGGAGAAGTATGAATATGTCAATGAGGGAATCCGCGCGGCATCTGCTTACATAGAGAAACATATCTATGAAAATGGTGATTTCCGCGGCAGCGGCAATGTGGCATTAGTAGGGCATTCGCATCTTGATATTGCCTATTACTGGCGCAGGATCCATGCGGTACAGAAGAATGCGCGCACCGTGCTGATTCAGATGCGGCTGATGGACCGGTACCCGGATTTTCATTACACGCATACACAGGCGTATACCTATGAACTTCTGGAAAAATATTACCCGGAACTGTTTGAGGAATTAAAGGAAAAGATCGCGGCGGGCAATTTCGAACCGGTCGGGGCGATGTATATTGAGCCGGACTGCAATATCCCGTCGGCGGAAAGTCTGATCCGCCAGTGTCTGTATGGACAGATGTATTTCCGCAGCCGGTTCGGTAAGACTGTCAATAATGCATGGCTGCCGGATGTTTTTGGAAACAGCTGGATACTGCCGCAGATCTTGAAAAAGAGCGGAGTGGAGTATTTTGTGTCAAATAAAATGTCCACATGGAACGATACCAACCGTTTTCCGCACAATAATTTTATATGGCGCGGGATCGATGGCACAGATGTCTATGCATGTGTTCCTCCAACACACTTTATCACCTGGAATATGCCAAGCCAGATCCAGGAGAACTGGGAGGCATATCAGGATAAGGAGAGCGGCGGACAGACGTTGTCCATGTTTGGATATGGCGATGGGGGCAGCGGTGCTACGGAGGAGATGATCGAACTGATGCACCGGTTTGACAAACTGTCTGTCATGCCAAAGACCGAGCAGACCGGGGGCACAAGTTTTCTGGAAAAGAATTTAAAGGGAAATGAAAATCTTGCTGTGTGGGATGGTGAATTATATCTGGAAATGCACAGGGGGACATTCACAACGAAATCCAACCTGAAACGTGAGAACCGGGAGCTGGAATTTGCCCTGCGCGAGGCAGAACTGTTATTGTCCCTGCGCTGCCTTTCGGGAGAAACTTATCCTGCAGAACAGGTGCGGGATATATATAAGAAGTTTCTGGTCAATCAGTTCCATGATATCCTGCCGGGAAGTCATATCCATCCGGTCTACGAGGATGCGATGGAGGACTATAAAAAAGTGAGGGAATGTGTGGATTCCCTGATTGGAACAGGGGATACCTATTTTAACTCGTTAGGGCAGGAGCGGACGGAAGTTACCTTTGTTGAGATGGAGGATGGACCGGTTCTGCGGAAAGGAAAAAAAGGTGCATTTGTGTGCCCGCAGATGGCACCGTTTGAGACCATGGATGCAGGGCAGATGGAGAAAAAGGCACGGCTTCTGGCAGAAAGACCGGCGGACTGGATTACAGTCAAATATGTAGATGAGCCGTATCGGGTCCGGGTAGAAACCGCGCATGCGAAAATCTGTTTTGCGAAAGACGGGAGCATGGAAAGTTTTTATGACAGGGATCTTGACCGTGAATGGACGGATGGTGCGTTTCACAAACTGCACATTTATCAGGATCTGCCGGGTGTTTATGACGCATGGGATATTCTGCCGAACTACAAAGAGAAAGAGCTTGAGATCACTGTGAAAAAACCGCTTCATCTGGTGGTGGCAGATGGTGCATGTGCATTGTTTGAGGTGGTGCTTGGCACAGAGGCGAGCAGCTGGAAGATGCAGATACGGCTGTTTGCGGACAGCAACGAGATCGAAGTGGAACATCTGGTGGACTGGCATGAGAAACACAAACTTGCGAAGATGGAATTTGGGATGAATCTGGTGTCCAGAGAACTGGTGTGCGATACCAGCGCCGGATTTATACGCAGGGAGACCCATAAGAATACTTCCTGGCAGCAGGCAAGATTTGAGGTGTGTATGCATAAATGGTGCGATATGGCAGAGTCGGACGGCGGAATTGCGATCTTAAACGATGGAAAATATGGTGTCGGGGTCGATGAAAATCATATTACATTAAGTCTGCTGCGCGCGACGATCCGTCCGGATATTACCTCAGATATGGGAAAACATGATTTTTGTTACCGGATCGTTCCACATGCAGGAAACCATCTGGATGCAGGGATCAACCGCAGGGCGTTTGAATTTAATGTACCACTTAAAAAGACTGCCTTGCCGCAGCAGTTCGACGGACGTATCGATGCGGTCATACAGAAGGCAGCAGAGAAAAAAACACTTTATGTGCAGGCGGTAAAGATGAGTGAGGACGAAAAAAATATCATCATCCGTCTGAGTGAACAGGATGGTACAAGAGGAAAACTGGTGCTGCCATTTGCGGTACAGCCGGTAAATCTGCTGGAGGACAGCGAGGGAGAGAGGACAGATGTGATCGTTTATCATCCATTCGAGCTTGTGTCATTTGCCATTCCTGTCCTGCCGGAGTAATGCGTGATGCAGAAAGGAAAATTTCTATGAGACTGGAAAAATATTTTGAAGACCCGGAGATTTTACATGTGGGGACGGAGGAGACGAGATGCTGCTGCGAGCCACAGGATGAAAACGGAGAGAGTCGCAGAAACTGTCTTTCCGGAAACTGGAAATTTCATTATTTTTCCAGTGCGGCAGAAGTGTTTGCAGGCATTGCCGGTGAGGGAAAGGGTGCGGACATAACGGATGTCTGCCGGCATATAAATGAGGGGGAATGGGACAGTATACCGGTTCCATCCTGTTGGCAGAACCATGGATATGACAGCCACCAGTATATCAATGTGCGGTTTCCGATCCCGTTCGATCCGCCCTATGTCCCGGATGAAAATCCGTGCGGGCTGTACGAAACAGAATTTTTGAGAGAGTCACAGACACAGTCGCGCAGTTATCTTTATTTTGAGGGTGTGGATTCCTGCTTTTATGTGTGGGTAAACGGAACATTTGCAGGTTACAGTCAGGTTTCCCATTCGCCGAGTGAATTTGAAGTGACAGAGCTGCTGGCCGACGGCACAAACCGTCTGGATGTTCTCGTGTTAAAATGGTGTGACGGTACATATCTGGAAGATCAGGATAAGTTCCGGATGTCCGGTATTTTCCGGGATGTCTGGCTGATCGAACGCCCATGTGACTTTGTGCGTGATTACACAGTGACGACCGGGATCACGTTTGGGGAAGATCAGGTAACACCGCAGAGCGCGGAGGTCTGTCTTTCCCTTTCCCGCTCGACGGGCGGCAGCAGGCGGGAGCTTTTCGTGCGTGCCATACTAAGAGATGCTTCCGGCAGCGTGGAAGCAGAGGGGCAGACAACACTGGTGTCGAATGGAAGTGAGGCAAAGCTTGTGTTTCCGGTAAAACATCCCAGGTTATGGAGCGCGGAGACGCCGTATCTGTATACGCTTGAGATTCGGACGGAAAACGAAATCCTGCATCAGAATGTGGGCATACGGGAAATCCACATTGAGTCATCCGTAGTGAAACTAAATGGGAGACCGATCAAGATACGCGGTGTGAACCGCCATGACAGCAATGCAAAGACAGGCTATACCATAAGCAGGGAACAGTTGGAGGAAGACCTCAAATTGATGAAAGCGCATAATATTAATGCGATCCGCACCAGCCATTATCCCAATGCACCGTGGTTTCCGGAGTACTGTGACAGATACGGTTTTTATGTGATCGCAGAGGCGGATATTGAGATGCACGGAGTAACTTCTTTTTATGGGGGCTCTTCAAAAAAGACTTTTTGTACGCTGGCAATGGATCCGATGTTTGATAAGGCAGTAATAGACCGCGTGGAGCGCTGTGTAAAGCGGGATAAAAATGCACCCTGTATCCTGATCTGGTCGCTTGGGAACGAGTCCGGTTACGGAAATTCGTTTGAGAAAGCAGGACGTTGGGTCAAGGCATATGACCCGACACGCCTGACACATTACGAGGGGGCGGTTTATGAAGCAGAAGGTCACGTAAACGACACATCCATGATCGATCTTTACAGCAGAATGTACCCGCATGTGGAATGGATTGATGAGTATTTTGCAGATCCGGGAAACAAAAAGCCTTATTTTATGTGTGAGTTTGTCCATGCAATGGGAAATGGACCGGGCGGTATCCGCGCCTATATGGACCGAATGTACCGTTATGAGGGATTTTTAGGGGGCTGTGTCTGGGAATGGTGCGATCATGCCATTTATGACGGTGTGGCAGAGAACGGAAAAGAGCGCTATCTGTATGGGGGCGATCACGGGGAACGCTTTCACGACGGCAATTTCTGTGTCGATGGGCTGCTCTATCCAGACCGTACACCGCACACGGGACTTCGGGAATGGAAAAATGCGATCTGTCCGGTTTTTGTCACAGAGATCGATGCAGCCAATGGTATGTTCCTGGTGGAAAACAGGTTTGATTTTCTTGAGGCATCCGGCGAGGCAGAGCTGTGTTATGAGATCAAAGCGGGGGGAAGTGCACAGGACGAAACAGTCATTCTTGCAGATGGAACAAAAGAGTTGCCACATCTGCTGCCGCATGAGAAAGCAGCCTTGACGATCCCGGTGCCAAAGCTGCCGGAAAACATGGATGTGTATGTAAAACTGACGTTTATCCGGAAAAAAGCGGTGGAATATGCAGCGTGCAGCAGTACGTTTGGATTTGCACAGTTTTGCATGCAGGAGCGGAAAGTATCGGTTTTGCAGAGGGAAAACAGAGCGGAACATGAGGTCGTACTTGTGGAGGAGCCGGAGGAATGGATCGTATTATGCGGTACACTTCGTGTTGCCTTTGGGAAGAAGACCGGAGCGCCGACCGGCATTTTCAAAGATGGAAAATCTATTCTCTGGGGACATGCGGGATATCAGATTTACCGTGCACCCACAGACAATGACATCCAGATCAAGGAGAAGTGGAAAGAGGCAGGCTACGATGCGGCAATGACCAAAGTATATCATTCCGATGCATTCTGTCTGGACGGGGAGGCACATTATGTGGCAGATATAGGGATTGCAGCCATATACCGTCAGCCGGCAGTGCACCTTCATGCCGACTGGTGTGTGAACCGCTGGGGCAGGGTCATAGTAACGCTTGATGCGCACAAAGATATGGCGATGCCGCCGCTGCCACGGCTTGGGATCATGCTGCCGGTTGAGCGCTCTATGCGTCATGTTACTTATTACGGCTATGGACCGGATGAAAGCTATATTGATAAAAGGGAACACTGTTATGTCGATATGTTTCAGGCAGAGGTAGAAGACCTGCATGAAAATTATATCAGACCACAGGAGAATGGAAGCCATTATCACTGCCGATATGTCTCACTTGAAAATGAAAAATACCGTCTGCTTGCGGAGGCAGATAATTATCTGGATTTTAACGTTTCGGATTACACGGTGGAAGAACTGGCAGGAAAAAGGCATAATTTTGAACTGGAACCGGCGTCTGGTTCCTTACTGTCGCTGGATGCGCGGATGATGGGCATTGGAAGTAATTCCTGTGGACCGGATCTGCCGGAAGAGTTTTTGCGCGATGAGGCGCATACCGTGTGGAAGGTACAATTACAGATAGAAGAACTGTAAAAATTATAATACATAAAACGGGTAGGATAGAGAAACTGCAATTTCATGTCAGACTGAAAGTCAAATGACTTGAAATTTTCATACTTTATTGTGCAATTTGACGATAAACTGTGAAAAAAGTCTCTGTAATATCCGTTTTTTTCCATGAAATGAAAATTAATGAGAAAAAATATCAATAATGTTATTGACATCTAATGAACGTTAGAATATACTAACCAACGTAAGAAATGAAAATCATTATCAATACAGTAGGAGAAAAGAGGAAGAAATGATGCCGCTTACTATGTTAAACACAGGAGAACCGAGTACGATTAAAAAAGTCGGTGGAAAAGAAGAAACTAGAAGATTTTTAGAGAATCTTGGCTTTGTTCCAGGCGGAGAAGTTACAGTCGTATCAGAGATCGACGGTAATATGATCGTTAACATCAAGGATTCAAGAGTTGCGATCGGAAAAGACATGGCGAATAAAATTATGGTATAAAACTGTTGCAACAGCGCAGTTTCATGATACAAAAATGAAAAGGAGCGAAACGATGAAGACGTTGAAAGAAGTAGCCTGCGGCAGTACCGTAAAGGTCAAAAAACTGACTGGCGAGGGCCCGGTTAAGAGAAGAATCATGGACATGGGCATCACAAAGGGTGTGGATATCTATGTAAGAAAAGTAGCACCGCTTGGTGATCCAATCGAAGTAACTGTAAGAGGATACGAATTATCCTTAAGAAAAGCAGATGCTGAGATGATCGAGGTAGAGTAATTTTTTTTGTCTTTGTGTTAGAATGCGCTAACAAAAGACAGAAAAGGCAAACTAAAGCAAGCTATAGCAAACGAAAGCAAGCCGTAGCAAACAAAAGCAAGTTACAGCAAACTAAAAATAAAAGGAGAAAAGTTATGGCAGTAAAAATTGCACTCGCAGGTAATCCAAACTGCGGAAAAACAACGTTATTTAATGCTTTGACTGGCTCTAACCAATTCGTAGGTAACTGGCCTGGAGTAACAGTAGAAAAAAAAGAAGGTAAATTAAAGGGACATAAGGATGTTGTCATCATGGACTTACCGGGTATTTATTCCTTATCTCCATATACACTTGAGGAGGTTGTTGCCCGTAATTATCTGATCGGCGACAGACCGGACGCCATCTTAAATATCGTAGATGGTACAAACATCGAGCGTAACCTTTACCTGTCCACACAGTTGATGGAACTTGGCATTCCGGTTATTATGGCAATCAACATGATGGATCTTGTTGAGAAGAACGGTGACAAGATACATATTGACAAATTAAGTAGAAAGCTTGGGTGTGAAGTCGTTGAGATTTCTGCATTAAAGGGAACCGGTATCCAGAAAGCTGCTGAAAAGGCAGTTGCACTTGCACAGCAGAAGAAGAACATGGTTCCGGTACATGAGTTCTCTAAAGATGCAGAAGATGTGATCACAGAGGTTGAGAACAAACTGAGCGGTATTGTTTCAGAGGATCAGAAACGTTTCTTTGCGATCAAGTTATTAGAGAAAGATGACAAGATCAAAGAGCAGATGAAATCTGTTCCGGATGTATCATATGAGATCAAGGAAATGGAAGATAAGTTTGATGATGATACTGAGAGTATTATTACAAACGAGCGTTATGTATACATTTCATCCATCATTGGCGAATGTGTTTCAAAGAGCAGCAAAGAGAAACTTACAACTTCTGATAAGATCGACCGTATCGTGACAAACCGCTGGCTTGCAATTCCGATCTTTGCAGTTGTAATGTTTTTGGTATATTATGTATCTGTAACAACGATTGGTTCTATCTTAACAGACTGGACAAATGATACGCTGTTTGGTGAATGGATCATCCCTGGTGCACAGAGTTTATTTGAAAACATCGGATGTGCTGACTGGCTGACAGGTCTGATCGTAGATGGTGTGATCTCCGGTGTAGGTGCAGTACTTGGTTTCGTACCGCAGATGTTAGTACTGTTCCTGTTCCTTGCATTCTTAGAGTCCTGTGGTTACATGGCACGTGTCGCATTCATCATGGATCGTGTATTCCGCAAATTCGGACTTTCAGGAAAATCATTCATTCCGATGCTGATCGGTAGTGGATGTGGTGTTCCTGGTGTTATGGCATCAAGAACAATTGAGAGCGACCGTGACCGTAAAATGACGATCATGACAACAACCTTTATTCCTTGCGGAGCAAAACTCCCAATTATCGCTTTGATCGCAGGTGCTTTCTTCGACAATGCAGGATGGGTTGCATGGAGCGCATACTTCGTAGGTGTGGCAGCAATCGTATGCTCCGGCATTATTTTAAAGAAAACAAAAATGTTCGCTGGCGATCCGGCACCATTCGTTATGGAGCTTCCGGCATATCACTGGCCGACAGTTGGCAACGTATTAAGAAGTATGTGGGAGCGTGGCTGGTCTTTCATTAAAAAAGCTGGTACGATCATCACGTTATCAACCATCATCTTATGGTTCTTGATGAACTTCGGATGGACAGATGCAGGCTTTGGTATGTTAAGTTTCGATGGACTTGAGGGTGCTGCTCTTGAGGCTGCCCAGGCAGAATGTATCCTTGCAAAGATCGGTTCTGCAATCGGCTGGATCTTTACTCCGCTTGGATGGACACAGAGTGGTAACGGCTGGAAGATGGCAGTTGCAGCAATCAGCGGTCTGATCGCAAAAGAGAACGTCGTAGCAACATTCGGTATGTTATTTGGTTTCGCAGAAGTTGCAGAAGATGGTACTGAATTCTGGGGCAACCTTGCCGCTGTTATGACTCCGGTAGCTGCATACGGCTATCTGGTATTCAACCTCTTATGTGCACCTTGCTTCGCTGCAATGGGAGCTATCAAGAGAGAGATGAACAATACAAAATGGTTCTGGTTTGCAATCGGATATCAGTGTGGTTTAGCATATGTAGTATCCTTATGTATCTACCAGATCGGTACATTGATCACAACCGGTACATTCGGTATTGGAACTGTTGTTGCTTTTGTACTTGTAATCGGTCTTTTATATCTGTTATTCAGACCTTACAAAGAGAGCGATACATTAAAAGTAAATGTAAAAGGCATGGCAGGCGCAAGATAAGCACTGCTTCTAAGGTGGCTGCCGTGTGTTGACACGGCAGCCATATTCATAATAAGAAGGAAAATCCTCTGCTCCTGCAGAGGCACATGCTATGCAGGCATAGCAGGCATTTTCCTTCGGAAAACAAGGAGGATTATCTTATGGGAACAGTTGTAACGGGAGCAGTAGTTGTGGTAATTGTGGGGCTTATCATCCGCAGCATGGTTCGCGATAAGAAAAACGGAAAATCCCTTCAGTGTGGAGGCGATTGTGGGAAGTGCGGAGGGCACTGTCATTAATATAGGAGGAGACCATGACGGCAGGAGTAAACAGTCAGAAAAAGAAAAATCATGAAACGGCAAATTACCACAGAACCCAGATGCAGAAAGAAATTGTCATTCAAAGATTGAGAGAACAGGGTTGTCGTATTACCAAGCAGCGTCTGATGCTGCTGGACGTGATTCTCAATGAAGATTGTTCTTGCTGCAAGGAAATCTATTACAGAGCAGCAGAAGTTGATCCGGGAATCGGGGCGGCAACTGTTTATCGCATGGTCAATTTATTAGAAGAAATCGGGGCTATCAGTAGAAAAAATATGTATCGTATCGCATGTGGGGCGGTATGTGACAGAGAAAAGGCATGTACGATCGAGCTTGATGATGATACCATAAAGGAATTATCGGCAAAAAGCTGGAATGCGGTAGTGCTTGCAGGTTTGAAAGCATGTGGTTATATCGATAAACAGGGAATTAAAAGCGTCGTAGTACAGTCCTGCGACTGTGAGGAAGCGGGCTGACAGATCAGAAAAACATTGCAGGAATTAAAGCAGTGTGGATGAAAAATCATATGTAGTAATATGACAAAGCGGTGTGGAGCAGGGATGTTTCATGTGCAGAAATGGAGAAATTCATGTTTAAGATTACAGTGGATGTGGATGGAATGCAGTGTGGGATGTGTGAAAATCATGTGAATGAAGCGGTTCGCGGCGCATTTCCGGTTAAAAAAGTATCTTCCTCTCACAGTAAAAAACAGACCGTGATCATCACGGAACAGGATATTGATGAGCAGGAATTAAAGGCTGTCATTGACGGGACAGGTTATGAGTCAGGTGCAGTCAGAAAAGAGCCATATGAGAAAAAAGGGCTGTTTGGATTTTTGAAATAACAGAAGAAAACAGCCATTGTATAGAAAAATGGAAAACGCGGGAATCTGCAGAGAGGATTCCTGCGTTTTTTATAAGAAATTGCGTCTTATGAATTAAAAAGTACACAAAAATATCCGGTAATTTTCTGATATATTGAAAATTTTTTTGACCATAGTATATCTGCAAAGGACAGGTCATGAATCTGTTATTTTAAGGACATATTTTGTATAACTATTTTCAGATAACCCTTATAGTTAAGATATCATAGCAATAGAAAGCAGGAATGAAATAGTATAATTATGGAGGGGCAGTATGAAATACGGATATTTTGATGAAAGTAAAAAAGAATATGTGATCACAAGACCGGATACACCGGCACCATGGGTCAACTATCTTGGTTCGCCGGAGTATGGAGCAATTATATCCAATAATGCAGGGGGATATAGTTTTGCAAAATCAGGAGCAAACGGAAGAATTTTAAGGTATGTCTTTAACCAGTTTGATGAACCGGGCAGATATATTTATATCAGGGATAATGAAAACAGAGATTACTGGTCTGCATCATGGCAGCCGGTTGGAAAAAGTTTAGATACTTATAAGAGCGAGTGCCATCATGGCACTGCATATACAAAGATGAAAGCTGTGTATGACGGTATCAGTTCAGAAGTGCGGTACTATGTTCCGTTAGATCAGTCATATGAAGTGTGGAATCTTGGCATTACCAATGACTCTGACCGGGAAAGGGAGCTGACCGTGACCGGTTATGCGGAGTTTACAAACAACAGCAATTATGAGCAGGATCAGGTAAATCTCCAATATTCACAGTTTATCACAAGGACAGTTTTCTGTGAAAACCGCATCCGCCAGATGATCCATGCAAATCTTGATAAGATTGAAAATGGAAAAGAAATTGACCATAAGACCGTGATCAACCGGTTTTTCGGACTGGCCGGGGCAAAAGCTGATTCCTGGTGTGGAGAAAAAGAAGAATTCCTTGGCAGATATCATGGATATGGAAATCCCAAAGGGGTGGAAGACGGCGTTTTAAATAACAGGGGAAATTATAATGAAAACGGCTGCGGAGCCATTTCCACCGTACTTCATCTGAAACCGGGAGAAACCAGGGAAATCGCGTTTCTTGTGGGAATGAAAGAAGACGATGAGGCGGCTGAAATTGTAGCAGGATATGAGAACACAGAGGAAGTATGTAAAAAAGAACTGGAAGAACTGACGGCATACTGGCATGGAAAACTTTCCCATTTCCAGGTTAAGACACCGAGCAAGGAATTTGATACTATGATCAATACCTGGAATGCATATAACTGCTTTATGACATTTATCTGGTCAAGAGCGGCATCTTTTACTTATTGCGGTTTAAGAAACGGATATGGTTACCGCGATACGGTACAGGATATTCAGGGTGTGATTCATCTGGCACCGGAAATGGCAGTAGATAAAATCCGTTTTATGCTCTCCGCACAGGTGGATAACGGAGGAGGACTTCCGCTGGTTAAATTTACACACAATCCAGGACATGAAGATACACCGGACGATGCTTCTTATGTACAGGAAACAGGACATCCGGCTTACCGGGCAGATGATGCACTCTGGCTGTTCCCGACAGTATACAAATATGTATCAGAAACGGGCGATACTGCATTTATGGATGAGGTAATTCCATTTGCAAATAAAGATGAAGGAACGGTTTATGAACATTTGAAACGTGCGATTGATTTTTCCATGAACCATCTAGGAAAGCACAGCATGCCAGCCGGACTCTATGCAGACTGGAATGACTGTTTAAGACTTGGAAAAGATGGTGAGTCAACGTTTGTTGCATTTCAGTTTTATTATGCAATGACAATTTTACGCATTTTTGCAGAACATAAAAAGGATACGGAATACATTGCATTTCTGGATGAAAACCAGAAAAAGTTAGGAAATCTGATCCAGGAACTCTGCTGGGATGAAGACAGATTTATCCGTGGATTTACGGAGAGTGGAGAGACGATTGGAAAACGTACTGATCCGGAAGCAAATATGTGGTTAAACCCTCAGAGCTGGGCGGTGATCAGCGGACTTGCAGATGAGAAACAGGCAGACTGTGCATTACAGCAGGTTTATGACAGGTTAAACACGGAATATGGAGCAATCTTAATGGATCCTCCATACCATGAACATGCATTTGACGGGGCTCTTGCAGTTATTTACAATGCCGGAACAAAAGAAAATGCCGGTATTTTTTCGCAGTCGCAGGGCTGGATCATTTTAGCGGAAGCATTAAGAGGACATGGGGAGAGGGCATTTACTTATTTTATGGAGAACGCTCCGGCAGCGCAAAATGACAAGGCAGAGATCCGCAGATTAGAGCCATACTGTTATGGGCAGTTTACGGAAGGGAAAGACAGTCCGAATTTTGGACGATCCCATGTACACTGGCTGACTGGGACAGCATCAACGGTTATGGTGGGCTGTGTGGAGGGAATCCTTGGCATGCGTCCTGACCTTTATGGACTTCGCATTGCACCGTCGATTCCGAAGGAGTGGGAACTGTTTGAGATAGATAAGGATTTCAGGGGATGTCATCTGCATATTACCGTAAAAAATCCGGGACATGCCGAGAGCGGCTGCAAAAAACTTTTCGTGAATGGACAGGAGATGAAAGATAATTATATTCCGCAGACTGTGCTTACTGATGAGACAGACATAGAACTGATTATGTCGTAAAAAAAATGTCATGTAAAGAAGGGAGAGTCTTATGAACAAGATAGAATTTACAGATAAAAATGGAACCTTCCGTATCCATAATCCGGAAAATTACAGCGGGCTGTATCTTCCGCTGGCAGGTGAAACAGGGTTAAAATCCAGTATCACGCCAAATCTCGGAGGAGACAGCAAGACAGATCAGAATCATTTTCTGTTAGAACCTGTCAGTATTGAAAATTTACATAATAACCGCAATACGAGAAATTTTTGGTGTCGTATTGAAAATAAGGGCAGCTGGTCCGTCTGTGGTTCTTCGGCAAAGCAGGAAGCGGCAAAATTTACAAAGGATCAGGATGAAAGCATATTAGAAGCTGGTTTTATGTGGCAGAAACTGACGAGAATATCCAGAGAATATGAAATGAAAGCAGAAACCACTTCCTTTGTTACGATAGATGGGACAATGGAAGTAATGATGACAGAACTGACCAATACAGCGGATCAGGAACAGAAAATCACACCGGTTGCCGCGATTCCGGTTTATGGACGGAGTGCAGACAATATCAGGGATCATCGTCATGTGACGTCGCTGCTGCACAGAATTGAAACAAAAACGTATGGTGTGGAAGTGTGTCCGGTGCTTTCCTTTGATGAGAGGGGACACCAGAAAAATCAGACAGTCTATTTTGTATATGGATCTACCGGAGAGGGAGAGGCACCGGAAAAGTTTTATCCAACAACGGAAATGTTTATCGGAGAAGGCGGAAGTTACCTGAATCCGGAAGCGGTGAGAATGGATAAGGACGGTGTTCTGGCAGGAACAAAACTGCAGGGAAAAGAGGCAGCAGGTGGAATGCGTTTCGCACCGGTTACCTTAAAACCACAGGAGACAGTCACGTATCTGGTACTTGCAGGGGTTTCCGGGGAAAAACAGAATATTGAGAAAATGACATCTGCTTACCGTACGAAAAAACAGATCGAGGAGGCATTTGAAGCCGTAAAAAAACACTGGACGGACAAAGTAAATGTTGATTTTTCAACGGGTGATACAAACATTGATAATTATTTAAAATGGATCTGTTTTCAGCCGGTTCTGCGCCGCATTTATGGCTGTTCATTTTTACCATATCATGATTATGGCAAAGGAGGACGTGGCTGGAGAGATCTCTGGCAGGACTGTCTTGCTCTGCTGATCATGGAGCCGTCAGTAGTACGCCATATGATCGTTGACAATTATGGCGGTGTAAGGATGGATGGAACGAACGCAACGATCATTGGCAGCAGACAGGGAGAATTTATTGCAGACCGCAATAACATTACACGCGTATGGATGGATCATGCATTCTGGCCGTTTGTGACGACAAAATTATATCTGGATCAGACAGGAGATCTTGATGTTTTGCTGGAGAAGGTAACCTATTTCAAAGATCTGCAGACAAAAAGAGGTACTGCACATGATAATAACTGGGATCATGCATATGGAAATAAACAGCGCACAGCAGGTGGAAATGTTTATTTTGGAACAATTTTAGAACATATTTTACTGCAGAATCTATGTGCTTTTTATGATGTCGGAGAGCATAATGAGATGAGACTGCACGGTGCGGACTGGAATGATGCACTTGACATGGCATGGGAAAAAGGCGAGAGTGTGGCATTTACCTGTGCATATGCAAAAAATCTGAAAGATATTGCAGATTGTCTGGGTTCTTTGGAGGAGAAAACCGGCATCAGTAAAATTGAAATGGCAGAAGAGATGAAATGTCTGCTTGCGGAAGGAACAGAATTATATGAAAGTCCGGACAGAAAGCAGAAACTGCTGGACGAATATACCAGCCTCTGCGAACATAATGTAAAAGGAGGCATGATCCTGGTTTCCACAGAACAGATACGAAAGAATCTGGTGGAGAAGGCAGAGTGGCTGATGCAGCATATCAGAGAGAAAGAATGGATCAGTGCCGGGGATGATATGGGTTGGTTTAACGGATATTATGACAATCATGGAAATGCGGTTGAGTACAGTAAAAAGGATGAAGTCCGCATGATGCTGACAGGACAGGTGTTCGCAGTCATGAGCAAAACTGCGGGAGAGGAACAGGTAAAAGAAATCTGCAGGAGTGCAGACAAATTTCTGTTTGATCAGAAAGCCGGTGGATATCGTCTGAATACAGATTTTAAAGAGGAGAAATTTGATCTCGGAAGAATGTTTGGATTTGCCTATGGGGAAAAAGAAAATGGTGCAGTGTTTTCCCATATGACAGTCATGTATGCGAATGCACTGTATCAGAGAGGATTTATCCGGGAGGGACATAAAGTTCTGCAGACACTTTTAGAAGCCGCAATGAATTTTGAAAACAGTAAAATGTACCCGGGACTGCCGGAGTATTTTGATAATGAAGGCAGAGGACTTTATGCATACCTGACAGGTGCGGCGAGCTGGTATATGCTGACGATGATCACAGAGGTATTTGGTGTAAAAGGAGATCTTGGAGATCTGGTGATCGCACCATCTCTGCTGTCGGAACAGTTTGATGAAAAAGGCAGTGCTGGATTGAAGCTGGAATTTGCCAGGAAGAAATTTGAGATCATCATGCATAATCCGGAAAAGAAGGACTTAAGAATAGAGCAGATCAGACGGGCAGTGTGCGATGAGAAAGTCGTATTGGAACCGGAGCCGGAATATGGTGTACGGTTAAGGAAGAGTGTGATTGAAACACTTGACCCAAAAAAATGTCACAGAATTGATGTGTTTTTTCAAGAGTAACATGTAAAAATGACTGATAGGGTGAGAGAAGCAGCATACAGATTTTGTATGCTGCTTCTTTTAGAAAACATGCATTACCACATGGATTTATAATATTTATCCCGGTATTTTTTGGGCGTCAGTCCGGTATAGTTTTCAAAAATCTGAATGAAATGACTCTGTGAGGAGAAAGAAAGATAGTTTGCGATGTCGACGATCGGTTTGTCAGAATACCGCAGCAGATGAGTTGCCTTTTCAATCTTTTTTTCACGGATATAATCGCTGATGGATATGCCGAGGTTCTGTTTGAAAACGCGCGAGAGATAACTTTCAGACAGATCGGTATATTCAGCTAAAGTGGTTATGGTAATGCGTTCTTTGATGTGTGTATAGATGTAATCCACACATTGCATGACCGGTTTCGAGAGTATAGAACTTTTTTTCTGTAAAATCATTTTTCCGGTAAAATCTTTTACCATTTCATGATGCAGATCTGCCACCTGTCGGACGGTGGTACACGAATCCATCCTTAAAATATAAAAATCACTCAGGCGGTAAGCCTGCTCCGGCTCTAATCCGCCATCAATACAATAGCGCGTGATCATAGCGGTAGTGACAACAAAATGATATTTAATATTTGTAAGCGGATTACGGGAAAGGACACCGGTACCCTTTAAGTCGATGAAGGCATCTTCCTTACAGTTTCGTATCACAGAATCCATGTCACCGGTTTTGACAGCATTGTAAAAAGAATATTCAACAGTCGGGGAACGGTGCAGCATATCGTATTCACTGTTGGCTAATTCTGTGTGATACCATTCTTTTGAAAGTTCCATAGCATTACTCCTGTTTTTTATTTTCGCATTATTATGTCATGAATCTGATATTTTTTCAAGTGATTTAATATAATGCAGAGCTGAAATCCGGTAATATATCACTTGTAAACAAGACAGGAACACAAAAGATAAAGTGTTCCAAAGATGCTTATAAAAAGGGAGGAAAAGTAAATGAAACGAAGAATCGTAAGTATGATGCTTGTGGCAGCAATGGGGACAGCTTTATTGGCAGGCTGTGGAGGAAATACAGCAAACAGCAGCACAGCAGAGACATCCAATGACACAGCAAAAGAAGACACTGCGCCGGTAACAGAGACAGCAGATACAGACGCAGAGACAGCAGGTACAGACGCAGAGACAGGTACTTCTGATGAGGGAAAAGTATTGAATATCTACTGCTGGAATGAGGAGTTCAAGAGTCGTCTGACAGATCATTATCCTGGATATACAGAGGTAGATGCAACCACAGGTACGATCGGTGATGTAACAGTAAAATGGAACATTACCCCGAGTGATGATATGGCATATCAGAATAACCTGGATGCAGCCTTATTAAAGCAGTCTGATGCAGCAGCAGATGATAAAATTGATATCTTCCTGGTAGAAGCTGATTATGCATTGAAATATGTTGATACCGACTACACAATGGCAGTGACAGACCTTGGTATTACCGATGAAGATCTTTCTAAACAGTATCAGTACACCAAAGATGTTGTTACCAATTCTGATGGTGTATTAAAAGGTCTTTCATGGCAGGGCTGTCCTGGCGTATTATTCTATAACAGAGATGCAGCAAAAGCAGTATTAGGATCTGATGATCCTTCAGAAGTTCAGAACTATGTAAAAGACTGGGATACATTCAATGATACAGCAAAGAAGATGAAAGATGCAGGCTACACCATCACATCTTCCGTAAATGATACATACCGTGTATATTCCAACAACGTTTCTTCCAAATGGGTTGTAGATGGCAAGATCAATATTGATGATAATATTATGAAATGGGTGGATGATTCCAAAGAGCTTGTAGATGCAGGCGAGACAGGAACATATGATATGTGGAGCGATGACTGGAAGAAAGGCTTCTATCCGGAAGGAAATGTATTCTGCTACTTTGGACCTGCATGGTTAGTAAACTTCTCAATGGCAGCAGATACCGAAGGCAGTATCGGTTACAACGGCGGCTGGGGTGCAACCGAAGGACCACAGGGCTTTTTCTGGGGTGGTACATGGATCTGTGCAGCAACAGGAACGGATAACCAGAGTCTTGTAAAAGATATCTTGCTTCAGATGACAACCAATGATGATGTTATGAGAGAGATCATCGAGAAAGATGATGACTTTGTAAACAACCAGGATGTAATCGTTGAGATGGCAGACAGCTCTTACGCAAGTAAAATCTTAGGCGGACAGAATCCGCTTGGTATTTATAATGAGGGTGTATCCAAACTTGATTTAAGTAATCTTTCTTCATACGATCAGGGATGCAACGAAGAATTTCAGCATGCAATGAAGAACTATTTTGAAGGAAGTGCAACGAAAGAAGAGGCATTAGACTTGTTTTACAAATCAGTTTTAGAGAAATATCCGGAATTAACATATTAAGAAGATGAATGATCTAAAAATAACAATGGAAAGCACGCTCTGCGGATATTCTGTTGTTATGAATGAAAAGCTGCGCCTGCCGGAATGCAATAAGGAAGGCAGGTGCGGTTTATTCAGGTTAAAATGCCAAGCGCAGAGCTGACAGCATGTTTACACAGGATAAAGGTGAAGGATGCTGTGAGCTCTGTGGATGAAAATAATACACTCTGAAAAAGGAGGTCAGATTATCATGAAAAAAAGTAGTGGAAAGGTAGTAAGGTACAATAAATGGGGGTATATCTTTTTGATTCCATTTATTGTAGTATACGTTATTTTTCAGCTGATCCCATTAGTCAGCACTATTTACAACAGTTTCTTTGAAAACTATATGTCAGGACTGACACAGGTCGGACCAAAGTTTGTCGGACTTGCAAACTATCAAAAACTCTTTTCTGATGGAGATATCTGGGTTTATACAAAAAATACTATGGTATTATGGATCATGTGTTTCGTGCCGCAGATCATTTTATCACTGGTACTTGGCGCCTGGTTCTCCGATGTACGTCTTAAATTAAAAGGAACCCGTTTCTTTAAAACAGTTGTATATCTGCCGAATCTGATCATGGCATCTGCATTTTCCATGTTGTTCTTTACGTTGTTCTCTGATGGAGGACCCATCAACTCAATGCTGATGCAGATTGGATTGGTTGATACACCGTATAAATTTTTATCGAATGTAGGAAGTGCAAGAGGGTTGATCGCATTGATGAACTGTCTGATGTGGTTTGGTAATACGACGATCCTTCTGATGGCAGGCATGATGGGTATCGATACCTCTCTGTTTGAGGCAGCAGAGGTCGATGGGGCAACTTCTTCGCAGGTATTCTGGCAGATCACACTGCCGCTGTTACGCCCAATCCTTGTATATGTGGTTATCACATCTCTGATCGGTGGTTTACAGTTATTTGATGTGCCACAGATCTTAACCAATGGAACCGGTGACCCGATGCGTTCTACCATGACGCTGATCATGTTCTTAAATAAACATCTCTACAGCAAGAACTATGGTATGGCTGGTGCACTGTCAGTTGTTCTGTTTATCATTACAGGTATTTTAAGTCTGGTAGTATTTAAGATAACCGGCAATGATAAGAGGAAGGGGTGAAAAGAATGAATGAGAACCGTAATTTAAAAAAAGGTGTAGGAATTCATGCAAGAAGATTTATTGCATATGTTGTATTAGCGATTGTCTCTGTTTTGTGTTTATTCTGGTTTTATGTGCTGTTTATCAATGCGACCAGATCAAACGGTGAGTTGCAGTCAGGTTTTACATTGATTCCGAGCAGCCATCTTTGGGAAAACTGGAAAAACTTAAGGAATGGAACACTTCCGGTGTGGAACGGTATGATCAACAGTCTGATCGTTTCCTCCCTTAGTGCAGTACTCAGTGTATATTTTTCGACGATGACAGCTTATGCGATCCATGCATATGATTTCAAACTGAAAAAATATATTTATCCGTTTATCCTGATGATTATGATGATCCCGACACAGGTAACGGCACTTGGATTTATCAAACTTGTTTCCAGCATGAAATTAGAGGATTCCTTCATTCCTCTGATCGTACCGGCAATTGCCGCTCCGGTTACGTTTTTCTACATGAAACAGTACATGGAAAGTACATTGCCGTTGTCACTGATCGAAGCAGCGCGCATTGACGGATCAGGAGAATTTCATACATTTAATACTATCGTAATGCCGTTGATGAAACCTGCTATCGCAGTGCAGATGATCTTTACTTTTGTAAGCAGCTGGAATAATTATTTCACACCGGCGCTGGTTTTACATGAAGACAGGAAAAAGACACTTCCTATCCTGATCGCACAGTTACGTGGAGCTGACTGGCTCAAGTTTGACATGGGGCAGGTATATGTGATGATCGCATTTTCCATCTTCCCGGTTATCATTGTATATCTGATCTTATCCAAACACATTGTACAGGGTGTTGCACTTGGCAGTGTAAAGGGTTAACAGATTCTGGTTAAAAAATTCTGGTTAATCAGAAAAATTACTTTATTATATAAAAATGAGACTACTGTACAGGTGGTCTCATTTTTATTTTTTGCCCGCCGTATCAGTGCACAATGACTGTGAGAAAGGAAAAAAATTTGTTATAATTATAAATTATAAAAATACTTAATGATCAGGATATCAGGAAAGGAATAGTGCCTATGAAAATAGCAATCGTAACAGGGGCGTCAAGCGGGCTTGGCAGTGAGTTTGTCAGACAGATCAGAAAACAGGAAAAATTAGATGAAATATGGGTGGTCGCGCGTAGAAAAGACCGCCTGACGGCATTAGAAAAAGAACTTCAGACACATCTTAGGATCATTACCGGGGATCTGACAAAGGCAGAGACACTGCATGAAATAGAGGCGATGCTCTGGAAAGAAAAACCGGATGTACGCATCTTGATCAATGCGGCGGGGTACGGAAAGATCGGATCCTGGCGGGATATCAAAAGAGTGGATGTGGATGGCATGATCGACTTAAACTGTAAAGCAGCCGTTGCCATGACACAGATCACACTGCCTTTTATGAAACGCGGTGCGCGTGTTTTGCAGATCTGTTCGACCGCGGCATTTCAGCCGTTTCCATATCTGAGTGTTTATGCGGCAACGAAAGCATTTTTATATCGTTACAGCAGGGCGCTGCGAGTGGAACTTTACGGTACGGGAATCCGTGTGACCGCTGTCTGTCCTTACTGGATAAAGGACACCGAGTTCATCGGGCGGGCAAAGAAGAGCAGTGACAGTTCTTATATTCACAGTTTTCCGCTTGCTTCCCGACAGAAAAATGTGGCGCGTCATGCACTGCTGGATGCAAAACTTGGGCTGGCAGTATCCACACCGGGTATCGTATGTACCTTGCACCGTGCAGCGGCAAAGATTGTTCCGGCGGATCTGATGATGGGGGCGTGGGCTTTGATACGGAGAATATAAAGTTACTGTTTACAGGCAGGCATTTTCTGAACTGAAAATGCCGTATGATACAGTGGTGGTAGCAGATTTTGCCGATTTGGAATGCGAAGCATCGGCAAAATCCGTTACTGGAACGAAGTACGAGTGGACAGTAACAATATAAAACGCAAAGAATGAAAATTATATTCTAATCTCTTGACAAATCCACATACCAGTACTATCATAAACATATGAACAGATAAGAATATGTTCAAGTGATAATGTGAACGACCGGAGGTGTAAGATTTGGCAATAAACGATGTACCATGCTGTGAGGCATATGAAGTCCATGAAGATAAGATCAAAGCGGCAAGCGAACAGATGCCGGACGAGGATGAATTATATGATCTTGCCGAACTGTTTAAGGTATTCGGAGATTCCACGAGAATCCGGATTCTGTTCGTACTGTTTCAGTCTGAGATGTGTGTATGTGATCTGGCGCAGTCGCTGAACATGAACCAGTCGGCAATTTCACATCAGCTTAAGATTTTAAAACAGGCAAAGCTTGTGACCGGACGACGTGAAGGAAAGTCCGTGATCTATTCACTGGCAGATGAACATGTAAGGACTATCATTGACCAGGGAAGAGAACATATCGAAGAGTAAGTAAAAACAAAATTCATATTAAAAAGAAAATGGAGGAAGAGGTAATGAAAAAGAAATTCAAACTTGAGGATCTTGACTGTGCAAACTGCGCAGCAAAAATGGAAGAGGCAATCAAAAAAATCGAAGGTGTTAACGACGCAAGTGTCAGTTTCATGACACAGAAAATGATGGTAGATGCTGTAGATGACAAATTTGATGACATCATGAAAGAAGTAGTAAAAGTCTGCGCAAAGGTTGAACCGGACTGCAAGATCTTACTGTAAGAAAAATCCAAATAAAACAATAACATAGTTGTGTGTGACAATCGGTCTCATACAGGAAAAGCCCGGTTATGCAAAAGGAGTGCTGCACATGAACATATATCTGCGCAAAATAAAAAGACGCAGGAGAAAAGATATCAGGCAGCACGTTGTATGAAATACATGCATACCGGGCTTACAAAAAAGAAAACATATGAATACATGAACATACGAAATAAAAGTAGAAAAGAGGAAACGATATGACATCAAAACAGAAAAAAATGCTGTACCGTATTATCACTGCATTTGTGCTGTTTGTAGTGTTAATGGTTTTAGAACATACCGGAGTATTAGAGCAGTTACCGGGTCAGTGGCTTGTATTTCTGATCTATCTGATCCCATATCTGGTGATTGGTTATGACATTGTCTTTAAGGCGGTAAGAAACATCAGTCACGGACAGGTGTTTGATGAAAACTTCCTGATGATGGTCGCAACCTTTGGTGCATTTGGTGTAAAAGAATACTCGGAAGCAGTTGCAGTTATGCTGTTTTATCAGGTTGGAGAGCTGTTCCAGAATTATGCGGTCGGCAAATCCAGACAGTCTATTTCTGATATGATGAATATCTGTCCGGAGTATGCAAATATAGAGGAAGATGGCGTGTTAACGCAGGTAGATCCGGATGATGTGGAAGTGGGAAGCATCATTGTTGTAAAACCGGGTGAGCGCATTCCGCTTGATGGAATCGTGACGGAGGGAACCTCCATGATCGACACCGCAGCGCTGACCGGTGAATCTGTACCGCGCAGGGCAACAGTCGGAGATGAGATCATCAGCGGATGTGTCAACGGTAGCAGTACGATCAAAGTAAAAGTAACAAAAGCATTTGAGGATTCTACGGTAGCCCGTATCTTAGAACTGGTAGAAAATGCAAGCAGTAAGAAAGCCAAAGTAGAAAACTTTATCACAAGATTTGCAAAATATTATACACCGGTTGTCACCATCGGTGCAGTGATCTTAGCTATTTTACCTCCGTTGATCTTAGGCGGTGGCTGGGCAGACTGGATCCAGAGAGCATGTATCTTTTTGGTTATTTCCTGCCCGTGTGCACTTGTCATTTCTGTTCCGCTTGGTTTCTTCGGTGGAATCGGTGCTTCCTCTAAGATCGGTATTCTGGTCAAAGGAAGCAACTATTTAGAGGCAGTTGCCGAGATGACAACGATCGTGTTTGACAAGACCGGTACACTGACCAAGGGTGAATTTAAGGTTTCGGAAGTACAGCCTTCCGCGGACAAAAACAACACAATCGGAAAAGAAGAATTGTTGGAGATCGCAGCGTACGGCGAGGGTTATTCCAACCATCCGATCGCGAACTCTATCCGCGAAGCATATGGAAAAACACTTTCCATGGAGCGCGTCACAGATACGGAGGAGATCGCAGGACACGGAATCCATACATTTATTGATGGCAGGGAAGTATACCTTGGCAATGCAAAACTGATGGACGCGCAGAATATCGCTTACACGGAAAACAAGACTGCCGGAACGGTTGTCTATGTGGCATGCAACAACGTGTTTGCCGGAAGTATCGTGATTTCCGATACTGTCAAAGAGGGCAGCAAAGATGCGATCCGCGATATGAAACAGGTCGGTGTGAAAAAGACAGTTATGCTGACCGGAGACAGACAGGCGGCTGCAGATGCCGTTGCCGCAGAACTTGGCATTGATGAAGTGCATGCAGAACTGCTCCCGGCAGACAAAGTCGGTCAGGTGGAGAAACTGTTGGGTGCACAGAATGAAAAAGAGAGACTGGCATTCGTCGGTGATGGTATCAACGATGCACCGGTACTCACAAGAGCAGATATCGGAATCGCCATGGGAAGCATGGGTTCGGATGCTGCGATCGAGGCAGCGGACATCGTACTGATGGATGATGATATCCGAAAAATTGCATCACTGGTCAAAATCGCAAGAAAGACACTTGGCATCGTAAAACAGAATATTGTATTTGCACTTGCAGTCAAAGCTCTGGTATTATTATTAGGTGCCCTTGGTATGGCAAATATGTGGGAAGCAGTATTCGCGGATGTCGGAGTTTCTGTAATCGCGATCTTAAACTCCATGCGCACGCTCAATACGAAATAGAAAAAAGTTCATAAATATATGAAAAAACGGGCAAATGATAAATTTTATCATTTGCCCGTTTTTTTATTGAAAATTGGAAAAATCAGGTATATAATCGTGAAAATGTCATAGAGAGGGCAGTTGATTTTGTAGAAAATAGTCAGATTCTGACCAAAAATGACAGCTAATACAAATAATTAAATCCACAGGAGGTACATAAGATGTTAGATTGTTTGAAAGCGATTAACTGGAAGAAAACAGGTGTTTTTGCAGCAGGAGTATTATTTGGAACCGCAGGTATCAAAGTTCTCTCAAGCAAGGATGCAAAGAAAGTTTACACAAACTGTACAGCAGCAGTTCTCCGCGCAAAAGAGTGCGTGATGAACACAGTTACAACTGTTCAGGAAAATGCTGGTGACATTTACGAGGAAGCTAAGAACATTAACGAGGAGCGCGCTGCAGCAGCAGAGGCGGCAGCATTCGCAGATGAGGCAGCGGAAGCAGAGGACAGCACAGCAGAGAACGAAGCAGCAGAAGAAGCATAAAACAATAGATTACACGCTTCGCGGTCTTGATATCGCCATGATAAAGAATGTGGCGATATCAAGACCGCGACAGGAAGCACCGGGAAAAATACCCTGGTGCTTTCCTTTACTATTGATTGGAGTGAGAAAAATGAAGTTTGTCATCAAACATGAGATCAAAGGGCGTATGCGTATCCATGTGTCTCAGTACCGGATGAGCTATGAGCAGGCAGATACGCTCCTTTATTTTTTACATAGCAATAAATATGTGACATTTGCGAAAGTATATGAGCGCACCGGGGACGCTGTGATCTCCTATGTCGGAGACCGTGCAGAGATAATCCGCACATTACAGCAGTTTTCCTATGAAAAAGTGGATGTTCCGGCAGGAGTGATTGAAAATTCCGGCCGTGAGTTAAATGCAAAATATCAGGAAAAACTGATCGGAAAGATCGTCTGTCGTTATGCGGGCAGGATGTTTTTACCGTACCCATTCCGGGCATGTGTCACGACCGTCAAATCCGTGAAATATCTCTGGAAAGGTTTACAGTGCTTATGGCGGCGGAAGATTGAAGTGCCGGTACTGGATGCAACTGCGATCGGGGTATCCATTTTCAGAAATGATATCGAGACAGCCGGTTCTGTCATGTTCTTACTTGGCATCGGCGAACTCTTAGAGGAGTGGACACACAAAAAATCTGTAGATGATCTGGCGCGCACGATGTCTTTAAATGTAGGAAAAGTATGGTTAAAACGCGAAGATCAGGAAGTACTTGTACAAACCTCTGAAATCCGTCCGGGAGATGAGGTTGTTGTCCATATGGGCAATGTTATTCCATTTGACGGTATAGTCAGCGACGGTGAGGCAATGGTCAATCAGGCATCCTTAACCGGAGAATCTGTTCCTGTCAGAAGAATTGTGGAAAATTCTGTTTATGCCGGCACCGTGGTAGAGGAGGGAGAGCTTACCGTTCTCATCAAAGAAGTCGGCGGTTCCAGCCGCTTCGAGAAGATCGTCACCATGATCGAGGAGTCCGAAAAATTAAAATCTGCACTGGAAGGAAAAGCAGAGCATTTAGCAGACAAATTAGTACCATATTCATTAGGCAGTACGGCACTGACATACCTTCTGACCAGAAATGTAAATAAAGCCATATCGGTATTGATGGTCGATTTTTCCTGTGCGTTAAAACTCGCGATGCCGATCTCGGTACTTTCTGCAATCCGTGAGGCAAGTCTTTATCATGTGACCGTCAAGGGTGGAAAATACTTAGAAGCTGTTGCAGATGCAGACACGATCGTATTTGATAAGACGGGAACACTCACAAAAGCGAAACCGACGGTTGTGGATGTTGTTTCATTTAACGGTGCACAGCCGGATGAACTGCTGTGTATTGCAGCATGTTTAGAAGAGCATTTCCCGCATTCCATGGCAAAAGCAGTCGTGGATGCTGCACAGGAGAAAAATCTTGCACATGAGGAAATGCATACCAAAGTGGAATATATCGTAGCACATGGTATTTCCACAACGATCGATGGAAAACGTGCAGTCATCGGAAGCAGCCATTTTGTATTTGAGGATGAAAACTGTACGATTCCGGAAGGAAAGCAGGAACTGTTTGATTCCCTCCCGAAAGAATATTCACACCTGTATCTTGCAATCGAAGGAAAGTTAGCAGGCGTGATCTGCATCGAAGATCCGCTCCGCGAGGAGGCAGAGGCAGTTGTCAATTCATTAAAGCGTGCCGGAATCACGAAAGTTGTTATGATGACGGGCGACAGTGAGCGTACCGCAGCAGCGATCGCAAAACGTGTCGGCGTGGATGAGTATTATTCGGAAGTATTGCCGGAGGACAAAGCCGGGTTTATTGAGAAAGAAAAAGCTGCCGGAAGAAAAGTTATCATGATCGGTGACGGAATCAATGATTCACCGGCGCTTTCCGCAGCAAATGTCGGTATTGCAATCAGTGATGGCGCTGAGATCGCCAGAGAGATCGCGGATATTACGGTTGGTTCGGATGATCTCTATCAGATCGTAACATTAAAGCTGTTATCAGACAGCCTGATGAAACGGATCCGTGGCAATTACCGCTTTATCGTAAGTTTCAATCTCGGACTGATCCTCTGTGGCGTGGCAGGTATCTTACAGCCGACAACTTCGGCGTTACTGCACAATACATCTACATTATTTATCAGTTTAAAGAGTATGCAGAATCTGTTGGATTAGAAAATAAAATAAGTGAATGGGAGAGCGCTCCGGTGTTACAGGAATGTGATGCCGGGGCGTTTTTACTGTATAGAGACTTATTGCGTAGATGAAAACGCTGTACCCCAAAGCAGAACAAAATGGAAATAAAGGAAAACAGGTTTACAAGGTCTGGAAAAAAGAATAAAATAAACCGGATATAAAGAAATATGAAAGAATCAATGGATATTTTGGAATCAAAATGGAGGCTTACAATGGAAAAGCAAAACGACCATAAAAAATTATCAAAGAAGATATGGGTACTGTCAGCAGGCATCATAGTACTCCTTGTAATTGTACTGTTTGCGGGAGTAAAGAGTGGCTTTTTTTTAAGCAAGAGCGATAAGATTTTATATGCGGCATACCACACGATCAAAGACCAGCCAAAGGCGGCAGACGATTCAAAAACGGATGATTATACCATTTCGTTTGACGGACAATGGAAAGAACAGAAAATCCAGGCAGAGTACGCATCAGGTCTGGATCAGAAGCAGTTAAAGGGTACGATAGATTTAGATAAGCTGCCGGATATGGAATTTGTGATGACGTTAGATGAAAAGGAGCTGAGAACGCAGATCCCGTCACTGAGTTCGAAAGTGTTCACCTATAATTATAAGAGCGGTGCAAAGAACGGATATATTGCCAAAAAGATCGGTTCGGAAAAGTTAGCACAATTAGATACCATCCTTGAGGAATTATATGGCGGAAGCGGACAGGAATTGATCGGAAAAGATATATTAAAAGAGGCACGGAAAGAATTTAAAAAAGTTAAGGTCGACAAGACAGAGAAAAAAGAGTTTGAGATTGACGGCGAAAAAAGAAACTGTGCGGGATATCAGTTTGCGGTCAGCAAGGACAATGCAAAAAATGTGCTGAATGCTGTAGAGGCGGCTGTGAAGAAAAAATACGGGGATGAGAAAAAAATCTCATCGGATCCTGCCGGAAAAGTATTTATGTCATTTTACGATAAAATCTCAGCGGCAGAAGAGATGGAATGCAGCGTATATTTATATCAGAACAAGCTGGCATCTGTTTCTGTCAATTATGAGGATGATGAAAATGCACAGAATATAGATGTTCTGTTCCTGGGAGGGGATTTCCGGACACAAAATATGAAAATTTCCTTTTTAAAGGGGGAGGAAACAAAAACAGTTCAGACGAATATTACCGGAAATCTGGTGGCGAAGGATGGAACACTCACGTTTGAATCCGATGACGCAGACGGTCTGAATGGAAAAATCTCCGTTGAAAAAGGCAGTCAGATGTCTGATATGACAGGAGAGGAATGTGATCTTATGCGATTGAATGGCTTTGAGTTGTTAGAGCTGTTTGGAGAGTTTGCCGGTTTTTCTCAATAAGAGGCAAAAAACTTACTGTGTTTCTCAATAAAAACATGTGAAGTACTTGAATTTCCATACAGATAATATATAATGTCTAAGATGGTTAAAAAGTTAACAAAGATAAGATGAGCGAGGTAAAACACGATGTATGCAGATGAAAATGTGATTAAAATCAAACACGATGTACTCTACACAGTCGCAAAGCTTGCATTTGAAGGCAGACTTGAAGAAGAGAGAGACCACATCGCAACAGAACTCATTCCAGGTCCGACACCGCAGTTTCGCTGTTGTATTTATAAAGAGAGGGAGATCATCCGTCAGAGAGTCCGTTTAGCAGAGGGCAAGGCACCGGGTGCAGAGGATGATGGAAATGTGATCCAGGTTATCAGTTCCGCATGTGAGGATTGCCCGATTTCCAGTTATACAGTAACAGAAAACTGTCAGAATTGTCTTGGAAAAGCATGTGTCAATGCATGTAAATTTGGCGCAATTGAGCCGGGAAGAGACCGCTCCCATATTGATCCTTCCAAATGTAAAGAGTGTGGAAGATGTGCACAGGCATGTCCTTACAATGCAATCGCACATTTAAAGAGACCATGTAAATTCAGCTGTCCGGTTAATGCGATTACATACAATGAGTATGGCATTTCCGTGATCGACAAAGAAAAATGTATCCGCTGCGGTAAATGTATCCACAGCTGTCCGTTCGGTGCAATCGCTTCTAAGACTTATATTGTGCCGGTAATCGAGGCTTTAAAAGCAGGCAGACATGTATATGCGATGGCAGCTCCGGCAACAGAAGGTCAGTTTGGTGCAGATATTACGATGGCAAGCTGGAAAAAAGCCATGAAAGAAATGGGATTTACGGATTTCTATGATGTAGGTCTCGGCGGAGATATGACAGCAGCTTATGAGGCAGAAGAGTGGGCTGAGGCATATAAAGAGGGAAATAAGAAAGTGACTTCCTGCTGTCCGGCATTCGTAAATATGGTACGTTTACATTATCCGGAATTAGCAGAGTGCGTGTCCACAACAGTATCTCCGATGTGTGCAGTTTCACGTCTGATCAAGGCAAAAGATCCGGAAGCAATTACCGTATTTATCGGACCTTGTGTTGCGAAAAAGTCCGAGGTCGCAGATCAGAAGATCGAGGGAAATGCTGACTATGTATTGACCTACAGCGAGATCCGTGCAATGATGAAAGCAAAAGGTGTTGAATTACAGCCATGTGCAAATGATGACCAGACAGCATCTACATTTGGTAAACGTTTCGCAAACTCAGGCGGTGTAACAGCTGCAGTACTTGAGAGTTTAAAAGAGTCTAACGATGAGATCGCAGCAACCGTATGCAAAGCAAACGGGGCAGCAGAATGTAAGAAAGCATTACTTCTGTTAAAAGCAGCAAGACTGCCGGAAGACTTCATCGAAGGTATGGCATGTGAGGGCGGTTGTGTCGGCGGTCCAAGTGCGTTTAATGATCAGGTATCTTCCAAGAAGAATCGTGATACACTGATCGGACAGGCAGACGACCGTACGATCCATGATAACTTAAAGAATTATGACATGGAAAGCTTCTCCATGCACCGCGAGTAAAACGAGCGGAGCATTGCATCGCGAGTAAAACGAGCGGAGCATTGCATCGCGAATAATATGAGCGGGGCATTGCATCGCGAGTAGAATTATGTGCATATTTATGCCGCGTGACCTGTAATAGGGTTGCGCGGCATTTTTGTGTCTGAACAGCAGCCGTCCATTTCAGGTTTCGTGTTTCAGACAGGAAAAGACTTTGCTTAAGGAATGAATTCTGTTAGAATAAAAAACAACACAGCAGAAAGGAAAAAGATAATCGACAATGAAAAAAGCAGTATTTTTTGATATAGACGGTACTTTGTGGGATTTTAAAATGAATATTCCGGAAAGTACAAAAAAAGCATTAAAAGAGCTCAGAAAAAATGGTTATTATGCATTTCTATGCAGTGGAAGAAGCCGGTCAAATATTAAAAGTCCCAAATTACTTGCACTTGGATTTGACGGAATCGTGGCGGCATGCGGTACACATATCGAATTTGAGGGAGAAAAGTTATTTGAACTGCTGCTGACGAAGGCACAGATTGAACATATTCTCACAGTGCTGCGGAAGCATCAGATACCGATGGTTCTGGAAGGTCCAAATTATATTTATGTGGATGAAAAGGATTTTAAGGATGATCCATATGTCATTTATCTGAGAAATGAGCTTGGGGAAAACTTAAAAAGTATTACCGGAACTGCACAATATGAGGTAAATAAGCTGAGTGCGGAACTTGGAAATGCAGATGTAGAACTTGTCAGAAAAGAACTGGGAACGGAGTTTGATATGATCGTCCATGAGCCGGATGGAATATTAGAGATCGGGCAGGCGGGGCATTCAAAGGCAAGCGGCATTGAGCGCCTCTGTGCGTCTCTTGGAATCGCAAAGGAAGATACCTATGCATTCGGGGATAGCGCTAATGATGTGGAAATGCTTGAATTTGTGGCACATGGGATTGCCATGGGAAATGGTACGGATGTGGCAAAGAATGCGGCAGAATTTGTTACCACAGATATCCATAAAGATGGGATCTGGAACGGACTGAAACATTATGGGCTGATTTAAATAAAAGACAGGGGGAAAACAATGGCAAATATCATGGACTATATGGACTGGCGTGGTGATTTATCGTTTGAGGCAGATGAATTTAATGAAGTTGATAATCTGATTTTAGCGCAGCTTGCATATGTTGATTTTGAGGGGATCGTTACTGCAGAGGAAAATGCGCCGGCAGTACCGCTTAAGGAGGCATCCGGACAATTTTGGGAAAAGAATGATAAAGACGAAATCTTAGCGCGGGTATCCATGACGAAATCGGCTCCGTTTGTTATGGAGAAAATGGCGGAAACAAAACGTTTTTCGGATGTAAAACTACGCTGCTATGTCAACGAGATCCGGGATGAGGAACAGTTTCAGTTTTCGGCGGTCTGTGTGGAACTGCCGGATGACAGCCTGTATGTGGCATTTCGTGGAACGGACAACACGATCACGGGCTGGCGGGAAGATTTTAATATGGGTTATCTGTCAGAAACGCCGGGACAGCTCCGGGCAGTGGAATATTTGAACCGTGCAGTGACAGACAAAAAGCAGAGGGTGCGTGTCGGCGGCCATTCAAAGGGTGGAAATTTTGCCGTGTATGCCTCCGTAAAATGTGATCCGCAGATCCAGAACCAGATTTTAAATGTGTACAGCAATGATGGTCCGGGATTCCGGAGCGATATGGTGGAAAGCACAGAGTACCAGCGCATGCTGCCAAAGCTGCACACGATCCTGCCGGAATCTTCCATTGTCGGAATGCTCTTAGAGCATCAGGAGTCGTTTGAAGTTGTCAAGAGCTCAAACAGCGGGATCCAGCAGCACGATGCCATGTCATGGGAGGTACTCGGAAGATCTTTTGTACATGTAGATCAGGTTGCGGCGCAGAGCCTGTTGCTGGATGAAACGATGAAATCATGGATTTACCAGTTAGACGAGGAAGAGAGAGCACAGATCGTAGAGACAGCATTTGATATGATCGAAAAAGTCGGGATCCGCACGGTAGATGATTTTTACCACAGTAAATGGAAGAAAATACAGGAACTGATGAAGGAAACCAGTAAACTTTCACCGGAGCGGCAGAAACTGTTTTCAAGAGCCTTAAAACTGCTTTGGACGGAAGGAAATAAAGCAATGAAGGAGACGGTAAAACAGACCGTAAAACGCACGGTAAAACAGTCTCCGTTGAAAAAATAAAAAAAGTATAAAATCACAGAAAATGAGTGAACTTATAAAAAAACGAGAAAAAGAGAGAAAAAATAAGAAAATATTGGAATAAATAATTATAAATAGAAATATATTTGGTTGCAGATTCAAATATAAAAATCTATTATATGAACCATAAGTTAGCACTCAAAAGAAATGAGTGCTAATAACTACTCAAAAGAAATAAAACAGATGATCATAAGCAGGAGGTAAGCAACATGAAATTAGTTCCATTAAGCGACAGAGTCGTATTAAAACAGTGTGAGGCAGAGGAAACCACAAAATCAGGTATCATCCTTACAAGCAGTGCACAGGAAAAACCACAGGAGGCAGAGGTTATAGCAGTTGGTCCTGGCGGAATGGTTGATGGAAAAGAAGTTACCATGCAGGTAAAAGCAGGTCAGAAGGTAATTTATTCGAAATACGCAGGAACAGAAGTAAAATTAGACGGAGAAGAATACATCATTGTAAAACAGAATGATATTCTCGCAGTTGTAGAGTAAAACATATTTTTATCATTAATAAATTCAGAAAGAGGTAGACAGATATGGCAAAGGAAATTAAATATGGCACAGAAGCAAGAGCAGCATTAGGTGCAGGTGTAGATAAACTGGCAAATACCGTAAGAGTAACATTAGGACCGAAAGGAAGAAACGTAGTACTTGACAAATCCTACGGTGCTCCACTGATCACAAACGATGGTGTTACGATCGCAAAAGAGATCGAGTTAGAAGATGCATTCGAGAACATGGGTGCACAGCTTGTAAAAGAAGTTGCAACAAAGACAAACGATGTTGCAGGTGATGGTACCACAACAGCAACTGTTTTAGCACAGGCAATGGTACAGGAAGGTATGAAGAACCTTGAAGCAGGTGCAAACCCGATCATCCTTCGCCGTGGTATGAAGAAAGCAACAAATAAAGCTGTAGAAGCAATCCTTGCAATGTCTTCCAAAGTAAACGGAAAAGACCAGATCGCAAAAGTAGCTGCAATCTCTGCAGGAGATGAGAACGTAGGTAACATGGTAGCCGACGCGATGGAAAAAGTTTCCAACGATGGTGTTATCACGATAGAGGAATCTAAGACAATGCAGACAGAGCTTGACTTAGTAGAAGGTATGCAGTTTGATCGTGGTTATGTATCTGCTTACATGTGCACAGATATGGACAAAATGGAAGCAGTATTAGATGATCCTTACATCTTAATTACAGATAAGAAGATCAGCAACATTCAGGAGATTCTTCCTCTGTTAGAGCAGATCGTACAGAGCGGCGCAAGATTACTCATCATCGCTGAGGACATCGAGGGTGAGGCACTTACCACATTGATTGTCAACAAATTGCGTGGTACATTCAACGTAGTAGCTGTCAAAGCACCTGGTTATGGCGACAGAAGAAAAGCAATGCTTGAAGATATCGCAATCTTAACAGGTGGTCAGGTAATCAGCTCTGATCTTGGTCTGGAATTAAAAGACACAACGATGGATCAGTTAGGCCGTGCAAAATCTGTCAAAGTTCAGAAAGAGAACACAGTAATCGTTGACGGTGCCGGTGACAAAGATGCAATCGCAAGCAGAGTAAACCAGATCCGTGGACAGATCGAGGAGACAACATCTGAGTTCGATAAAGAGAAATTACAGGAGAGACTTGCTAAATTAGCAGGCGGTGTCGCAGTCATCCGTGTCGGTGCAGCAACTGAGACAGAGATGAAAGAAGCAAAACTTCGTATGGAAGATGCTTTAAATGCAACAAGAGCAGCAGTAGAAGAAGGTATCATCGCAGGCGGCGGTTCTGCATATATCCATGCAACCAAAGCTGTTGCAGAGTTAGCTGACACCTTAGAGGGTGATGAGAAGACCGGTGCAAAGGTTATCTTAAAAGCTCTCGAAGCTCCGTTATACTACATTTCTGCAAACGCAGGTCTTGAGGGTGCTGTTATCATCAACAAAGTAAAAGAGTCTAAAGACGGTATCGGATTCAATGCAGCAACCGAAGAGTATGTAGATATGGTTGAGAACGGTATTCTTGACCCGGTTAAAGTTACAAGAACAGCATTACAGAACGCAACTTCTGTTGCATCTACACTGCTTACAACAGAGTCTGTTGTTGCAAACATCAAAGAAGATGTTCCGGCAGTTCCAGCAGGCAACCCGGGCATGGGAATGATGTAATTACAGGGAAAAAAAGAATCAATGGTATGGATTCGACAGGAATCTATGGTCATGAAAAAACGGCAGATCGTACGGTCTGTCGTTTTTTATGTCCCAAAATAATAAAATGCACGCTCCGCGAACATTCTATTATCATGAATAAAAGGAAGCTTTGGGGTTGTCCCAAAACTTCCCTGCTAATACTTAATGAATACTTAACGGAGCAGACATGCAAGCAGTCTGTCGTTGTCCTCCGGATTCATGATGCAAAGCCGGATGTACTTGTTGTCTAAAAATGGAAAGGTGGAGCAGTCGCGGATCATCATTTTCTCGCGAATTGCGCGGTCAAAGAGATCCTGTGAAGTGAGATCATCTTTTAAAATGCGTACCAGCATGAAATTGCCGCTCGGTTCATACACTTTAAAATCAGGACTTTTCTGGAATGTCCGGTAGATCCTTGCTCGCTCGGAAGAAATCAGATCTTTGGTGGCTTTGATATATGCAGTGTCACGGAACATCGTCTCTCCGGCAACGACAGCAAGGGAGTTGATCGTCCACGGATTTTTCCTGGTATTGATTGATTTGATCAGGTCACGGTTGCCTGTGATCGCATAGCCGAGACGAAGACCCGGTGCTGCAAAAAACTTTGAGGTGCCGCGCAGGATAACGATGTTGTTATAATAGTTTGTCAGCGGCACGGCTGAGATTTCAGCCATATTATCAGCAAATTCCACATAAGTTTCATCCACCATAACGTAAATGTCATGTTCCTTGCAGGCATCTAAGATATGGCGCATTTCCGTTCTGGTGATGCAGGATGAAGTAGGGTTGTTCGGGTTGCAGATGACGATCAGGTCAATACTTTCATTTAAATGGGAGATAAAATCGTCGACATCTAAGCGGAAGTTGTCCTTTTCACGGAGCGGATAGTAGAGTGTTGTGCCTCCGCCGAGTGAAATCTCTCTCTCATATTCGGAATAAGTAGGTCCGATGACCATCGCTTTTTTCGGGTGCTCGATCTGTATAAAAAGAGAGATCAGTTCCGTGGAACCATTTCCTACGATGACGTTTTCGTATTCGGTGCCGCAGTATTCTGCAATGCATTTGCGCAGGGAGGTATATTCCCTGTCAGGGTATGTCGTGATCACATCGATCTGCTCGGAGAGAGCGGTCCGAAGAAGCGGTGATACGCCAAGCGGATTGACATTTGCGGAAAAACTGACGATCTCTTCTTTTTTGATGCCGTAAATCTGTTCTATTTTTTCTAAATCACTTCCGTGAAAATGGTCTTTGTGTTTTATCATTGCGAACTCCTCCAAATTGGTTTATAATCTATTATAATGATTGTCATTGAAAAAGCAAGCAATTAAGAGAGAAAAAGCAGGTGTCGATTTGCGAAGACGGATACAACAACTGGCAAGGGGAAAATTCGAACACTTAAAGCCGTCTCTTTCAATTTCTGTGGATAAGATTGACATCACAGCAATGGAAGGTAATGATATTTCGGGGGATTTCGTGATCACAAGCACAAATCATGTGCCGATGCGTGGAATCGTATATTCTTCCAATCCGAGGATGGAATGTCTGACACCGCAGTTTGAAGGGGAAGAAATAAGGATTCGTTACCAATTTCATAGTTATGGTCTGATCGAAGGTGATATTCAAAAAGGAGAGTTCTGTATCGTAGTAGAACAGGGTGAATATAACCTTTCTTTTGTTGTGTCTGTTTCAAAACTGTATGCAGAATCCTCGGTTGGCAAAGTGAAAAATTTATCCGATTTTGCCAGATTATCAGAAAACGACTTTGACGAGGCATTTCATCTGTTTTATTCGGGCAAGTTTAAAAACATATTTCATCCGGATGAAAAAAGGGAGATGCTTTTATATGAGGGTTTGTCGAAAGGAACACCATCCGGACAGAAAGTGGAGGAGTTTTTGATCGGAATCCACAAAAAGAAGCGGACTGTGGTTTCATTGGAAGAAAGCAGTGCCATATTTTACCAGGTGCATGAAAACAGACTTGAAACTTTTCAGGTGAACAGAAACCAGCATGGATATCTTGAAATCAGAGTCCATTCGGATGCAGAATTTCTGGTTTTAAAGAAACCACGGGTCACCGATGAGATGTTTGTGGGAAGTATCTGTGATGTGGAATATTATATTGTGGCAGAAAAAATGCATGCGGGAAGGAATTTTGGAAAGATCCGTCTGGAGATACCGGGACAGAAACCATTGATCTATACGGTGTGTGCCACGACTAAGCAGGAAAATAAAACGAAGGATGAACCTGTTTTTTTTGATATCCAGAAATCACGCATAAAATTAATGCAGCTTTATCTGGAATACCGCCTGAAACGGATTGTGACCGGAGTATGGGCAAACCAGTCGGGGGTTATTTTGGATCATCTTTCCGTTTTGTGTGAGAATGAAAAGATTTATGGACTGATGAAGGCACAGACGCTGATCATCAACCGCCAGAGACAGGAGGCATCCTGGATATTAGATGATTTTAAACGGACGTGTGAGGATCATGAAAGTCCGGAATGGGGGTATTATCTTTATCTGTGCACATTGATGGAGCGGGAGCCGTCCTATGTGGATCGTCTGACGGCGGAAGTGGAACAGATTTTTAAACTGCATCCGGATAATTCGATGTTGTTCTGGGTGCTGTTATTTTTAAAAGAAGAGTATTATCAGAAGCCGGCAGAAAGGTTAGAAGCAATTCGTGACCGGATGCGTTATGATAACAGTCCGTATTTTTATCTGGAGGCATATTATCTGATCTGGCAGGATCCATATTTACTGGCGAGACTTGGATCATTTGAGGTTCGCATATTATACTGGACTGCAAGATGGGGCATTATGACACGGGATATAGCAATACAGGTGGCCGGGCTTATTTCAGAAAAAAAAGAATATCATCCGTTTTTATACCATATTTTAGAGGCGTGTTATGAGGTGAAACCGGATGATGAAATGCTGACGGCGGTGTTAGGATATCTGATCCGCAGCCAGTGCTTTGGTGCAAAGTATCATCACTGGTATGAACTTGGAATTGAACGTGAGATCCGCATCACGAGCCTGTATGAAGCGTATCTTTTATCACTGGATGGAAGAAAATTAGAACGTGTACCAAAGATGCTTCAGCTGTATTTTCAGTATGACAGTGGATTATCCTGGCAGCAGAAAGCGGTTTTATTTGTCAATATTATTGCGGCAAAAAAGGTGCAGCCTGAGGTATATCAGAAATATCTGCCGATCATGGAACGGTTTGCGATGGAGCAGATGGAGGCTGGTCATATCGATGATAATCTGGCCGTGATATATGATGAAATGTTTGAACAGGGGATTATAAATAGTGATATTGCGCATTGGGCAGCTGAAATTCTTTTTACGCACAAGATGATCTGTACGGATCCACAGGCAGCAAAGATAGAAGTTTATGAATATGCATGCAGCCCAGCATGCAATCATGTGAATAACAGGGAATCCGTGATTCGGAACGGGGCTGCATACTTTACTGTATATACAAAGGATTACTGCCTGATCATGGAGGACATTTATGGTAATCGTTTCTGTGAGGAAATCGGTTGTTGTGAAGAGCCGCTGATGGATATTGACCATTGTGTGAAAAAGTGTACAGAACTTGCACAGGGAGAATTACCCTATATTCTATATTCCATGCAGCAAAAAGTTGCGGATGGAGTGGATGATTCAGATTTTCCGGGTGTGTGGACTGTTTTAAAAGCACCGCAGGTGAGTGACCGCTATAAAAGGGAAATTGCCGAACAGATCATATCATTTTACCGGAAAAGAAAGTATGAGGCGGGCTGCCTGACCGGTCTGGATCATAAATTGTTATCTGCAGCTGCGCGCCGTATGCTGATGCAGTACCTGACGGAAGAACATTTGTATGAAACTGCGTATCGCATGGCAGAAGAGTGTGGGTATGAGCACATGGATACGGCTGCATGCGTTTCTCTGTGCAGTTATGCGATTCATACAGCAGGGTTTGAGGAAGATGATTTCCTTCTTGGGTTTGCAGAGCATGTATTTTACAGAGACACTTATAATGATGTGATCCTTATCTATCTTTGTAAATATTATAATGGTGCAACAAAGACAATGGCGGAGATCTGGAAAGCTGCGGGAGCATTTGATATTGACACGTTTGATCTTGAGGAACGTATTTTAAGCCAGATGCTGTATTCGACTGATTATATTGCGGATATTGAAGAGATCTACGAGAGTTATGTAAAAGGCGGGGGACGGGAACTGATCTGTATGGCATATTTATCGTATTTTGCAGATGCATGGCTGGTGAGGAATATGGTGGTACCGGAGTATGTATTTGAACAGATCTTTGCCCGTTATCAGGAAGGAAATCCTCTCAACGATGCGTGTAAACTGGGGCTGCTGAAATATTTCTCAGAGAAAGAGCATTTATCAGATGCGATGTATCAGGTGGCAGATGAATTGTTGGAAGAGTACACGTCTAAGAACCGCTGCTTTGCATTTTTCCTGGAGTTTGAGAAAGAATTACGTTTAAAGTATCATTTGTATGACAAAGCGTTTGTGGAATATCATACAGATCCGGGACAAAAAATTATGATTCATTTTAGCCTGGATGGAGAACATTACGAGCAGTCACTGTTAAATGAGGTCTATGATGGTGTTTTTGTCAAGGAATTTGTCTTATTTTTTGGCGAGTCTGTACTTTATTATATGACAGAGCAGGAAAAGGCGGAGGAGAAGATAACGGAAAGTGCCTGCTTAAATTGCCGAAATGTACCGGACGAAGAATCTCATGGAAGGTATGAAATGTTGAATGACATGCTGATGCATCACGCGATGGGAGAACGTGAGATGCAAAAGAGAGAAATGAAACAATACTATGGAATGCAGATGGTAACGAATGAGGTATTCCGTATTTTATAAGTAAGAGGGAGAAAAGTGGAAAAAACGTCGTATTATCTTGGCATTGATCTTGATAATGACAATGCCGTGATCAGTTATTTCCAATTGAATATGAAGGAACCGGAGACTGTCAGCACAGTGGCAGGCAGTGAAGTATACCAGATTCCTCTGATACTTGCCAAAAAACATGGGATCGGTCAGTGGTTTATCGGTGAGGAGGCAAAACGGCTGGCACTTTTGCAGGGAGAGGAAGCAGTATCCGGTCTGCTGCAGGCAGCTCTTGCGGGAAAAGAGTTTTTCATAGAGGGGGAAACTTATAAGGCACAGGAACTGTTAGCACTCTACATAAAAAAGCTGGTATATCTTGCGGGAAAACTGGGGAATCCTGTGATACCTGACTTTTTGGTTATCACACTTGAACAGCTGTCGCGGGAGGTGACGGAGCTCTTTCTTCAGGTAGCAGAAAGAATTGGAATACCGGAGGGAAAGCTGACACTCATTGACAGGAGAGAGAGTTTTTATTATTTCGCATTCAGCCAGCAAAAAGAATTATGGCTGCATGATGTGTGTCTGTTTGACAACCGGGGAGATGAGGTCTGGTGCAGGAGATTGGAACGGGATCAAAGAACCATGCCGCAGCTTGTCACGATCAGTGAGGAACAGCGGAATATAGACCGGGCAAATAAAGATGCCAGCTTTTTAAAAATCGTATCAGAAGTGACAGGAGGGCATATTGTTTCGGCAGTTTACCTGACCGGAGACGGTTTTGATGGTGAATGGATGAAGGAGTCCCTTTCTTTTTTGTGCAAAGGCCGCAGGGTTTTTATGGGGAAAAATCTTTATTCCAAGGGTGCCTGTTATGCAGCGGCAAGAAAGTGTATGACGGAAGAAAACAGCTGGCAGTTTGTCTATATGGGCGATAATGAGATGAAAGTGAATGTAAGCCTGAAAGTGCAGAGCCAGGGAAAAACAGAGTTTTTTACGCTGATCAGTGCAGGAGATAACTGGTACGAGACTGTTGGAGAATGCGAAGTATTGCTGGATGGATCAAACGAGATCGATTTCTGGCTGCAGCTGCCAAACAGCAAGGAAGCGAAGATTGAGAAACTCACGCTTGCAGATCTTCCCGAACGTCCGCCACGCACAACGCGTCTTCGCATCAAAGCACAACCGGTTTCCGACATGGAAGTAAAGATCAGGATCAAAGACCTTGGCTTTGGGGAGATATTTAAGAGTTCTGACAAAACATGGGAATATATGATGTCACTGGAAAATGTACAGTAGACAAAGGAGAGGCAGGAGAAACGAATGGGCGAATTGATCTTATGCAGCCAGCAGTTAGCGGCGATGCCCTATTATATTGAAAATGTATCGTTAAATGTTTATTCGCTGGATGAACTGTGCTATTATATCAAAAATAATACCTGTCTATTGGATGCAGACTTTATGGATGACGAGTTGTGTGACTGGGTGGAAAATGAACAGCATTTGCCGGATATTGCACAGAATCTAAGGAATATCAAGGCTGGCGGAGGTGTTTTGTCTGAATTTACCGGCTGTCTGATGTCAGCGTGTGGTTATTGTACGAAAGAGGAACAAAAGCAGATCCGGAATACACTTCAGGAAATGGAACATAAGTCGGCATTTGAATGTGGGAAAATCAAAGCTGACCGTTTTCTGGAGAACCGGAAATACGTCAGCAGTATTGCAGAATACAGAAAACTTCTGCAATCGTGTGAAACTGAAATGCCACAGATGGTTGGCGCAGTGTGGCACAATCTTGGTACCGCATATGCGAGGCTGTTTTTGTTTGAACAGGCAGCTGACTGCTATGCAAGGGCATATGAAAAAAGCAGTGATAAAGAGTCCTTGAAAGAGTGTCTGATGGCATGCCGCTGTAATCATGATGAGCGGGCATTTGAACGCAGGAGAGAATATTTTAAAATAGCACCGGAGGAAGCAAAAAAGATTGCAGATGAATTGAGCAGCTGCAGTAGAAGTGATGCGATATGTCAGTTTGAGACAATGCTTGATGAGTGGGATCCGGGGGATGAAAATGTGTGGGAGACGCAGCTTGAGGAATGGAAAAAACAGTACAGGAAGGATTGTATGGTATAAATGAAATTTTTTGACAGATGGAAAAAACGCAGTTTTGAAGAAAAAATGGATGATCTGAGTCAGACTGTGCTGACGGAAAATAACATAAAAGATCCGAAACAGGTGGAGCAGTATGTTGTGGAACGATTAGAGCAGATGATCGATATCACAAGGGAAATCGAGGAGGAAAAATCGGAGTACCGAACAGTCACGTCTTATCTGAATGATGTCCAGAAATTAGAAGATCTTCCGGAACCTGAAAAGAAAAAAATTGCGGATGTGGCACAGAATGTCGTTCAGTTAAACAGTGCGAGAAATATTTTCCTTAATTCAGAAAAAAAACTGACAGATGCACAGTTTACGCAGCTTCAGCAGGAAGAAAAAACCATGCCGGATGCAATCAAACGCCTTAGCTCGAATGAAATCTATCAGGATACTATAAAAAAGGATATGAAATATCTTGAACGGGAAAAATCCAGATGGCTTTTACACCGTGAATATCTGATGCACCAGCAGAAAAGTTTAAAGAATTTATTATACATCATTCTTGCAATTGTGGCAGCAGTGGCAGTGACACTTATCACGTTACAGCTTGGATTTAAGGTTGATACATATTATGCATGGATGGTACTTATTTTTGTCACTGCAGTGGCGGTGTGTGCCGATTATTTAAAGATGCTGCACAATGACTCTGAGATCAAGTTAGCGGAACGAAGTGCAAATAAGGCAATTCTTTTACTTAATAAGGTAAAGTTTAAATATGTCAATATCACGAATGCCATTGATTATGCCTGTGAGAAGTATCATGTAAGAAGAGCTTCAGAATTAAATCAGCTGTGGCAGTATTATATGGATGCAGTGCGTGAACGTGAAAAATATCAACGCACAAATGAGGATCTTGAATACTTTAATGGCAGACTGGTGCGGGCATTGAACCAGTATCAGTTATATGATGCACAGGTCTGGATCACGCAGGCAGCAGCCCTGATTGATCCCAGGGAAATGGTTGAGGTGAAGCACGGCCTGATCCTGCGCAGACAGAAATTAAGGGATCGGATGGAATATAATGTCGAAGAAATGAAAAATCAGAGGGAGGAAGCATTAAAACTTTCTTCAAAGGCTGGAAGCATGAAACCACAAATCGATGAGATCATCAATGCAATTGACCGGTTGATGGAAACGATGTAAGTTTCTGCCCGGTGTGTCAGGTCTGCCTGTGTAATGTTTGATTTGAATAAGTTGTGGTATGATGAGAAATATATGGATACTGCGTACAAATGCCGGAGGGGCATATTGTACGCAGTATTTTATTCATGCTAATAGAATGCAAAATGTTGTTTGTGACAACAAGCCGGCTTGCAGAACATGCAGTCTATTTGCCACATCCCAGATCAAATTCCGGGTTGCACATATAAAAGTTTTTGCTGTCAAGTTCTTCCTGAACCAGGCGGAGGCCTTCACCGAAACGCTGGAAATGCACGATTTCGCGCTGGCGCAGAAAACGGATCGGTTCACAGACTTCCGGATCTTTGACAAGACGTAAAATATTATCGTAGGTGGTGCGGGCTTTCTGCTCCGCAGCCATATCTTCAAAAAGATCCGTGATCGCATCGCCTTTGCTCTGGAATTCACAGGCATTAAACGGAATACCGCCGGCTGCCTGCGGCCAGATCCCGGCCGTGTGATCGACATAGTAAGGAGCGAAACCGGCGGCCTCAAGTTCTTCAGCACTTAAGCCTTTGGTGAGCTGGCGGACGATGGCGGCAATCATTTCGAGGTGGGCTAATTCCTCCGTCCCAATATCCGTCAACAGTCCCGCTACTTTATTATATGGCATACTATACCTCTGTGACAGATAACGGAACGATGCGGCCGCCTCTCCATCTGGTCCTCCATACTGACTGATGATGATCTGTGCGATTTTGGCATTGGGTCTTGTAATGTTGACTGGGAATTGTAAACGTTTTTCATAATTCCACATTAACAGTCACCTCCTTCCCATGGCCATGGATCCGATGCCCAACGCCAGTAATTATCAGGATTTGCGGTGTCGATGGTAAGCGGAGTATAATTTTGCGCATATGCACGCAGTGCAGTGCGTCTTAAGTCAGCATAGTGATTGAAATATTTTAAAGCTTCTTCATCGTCAGGATGCGTGTCGAGATATTCTGTGATTTCTACGACAGCAAAGCTGACCATATCGATCCAGTGGAGGAGTTGGGACTGATTCATCTGACTGATCATCATCGGCATCTACCTCCGTTTGCGGCTAAAAATGGTTTATCCAGTTCTGGAAAAATAGTCCCGGCACTGAGTGAACGATCCGGTTCATAAACAGTAGAAAAATGCTGCCAGGGGACGTATGCCATGGCGAGTACATAATCAGAAATGGTTCTTATATTTTCTGAACAGGAAACAGAATCTGCACAGGATGCAGATTCTGTGCAAAAGTCCAGACCTGCACGGTGTGCAGGATGTGAAACAGATAAACGGTCGCAGGAACGATTGCTGTTCCCGGACATAGGATAAGGTCTCATAATAAGTTATTCCTTTCAATATCAGGTTTACAATAAGATATGTAAAAATGATGATTTTGGTTCATTTAGCAGACATCATATAAAAAGGTAAAAAATGCATATTATCAAATCGAAAAAGAGCGTAAAAAATGTTGAAAAATATCAAAATGAGTATAAAATAAAAGATATTGGTATTAAAACAGCAGAAGACAGAGAAGGGGAATAAGAATGAATAAAAGAATTGTTGCAGGTATGCTGTTTACGACGGTTGTGTGTATGACGTTAGGAGGCTGCGGCTTCACAGCTGATAAAGAAAATGTAAAGAATAGTGGTGCTGTGGAATCGGTAATGCCGGGAGCAGAAGTATCTACGGAGATGACAGAAAGAGATGCTGAGGCGGATAATGGTGTGGTACAACTTAAAGTATGGTCAGAAGAAGACAATTTTGACATGTTAAACCAGATGATAGACAGTTTTGAACAGAAATATGCAGGACAGGCAAAGTTTGAGATTACATTGGAACAAAATGCTGATTCTGATACAAAGGATATTCTTTTGGGAGATATTCATAACGGGGCGGATGTTTTCCCGTTTGCGGATGATCAGCTTTCTGCAATGGTTGCCGCTGGTGCATTATATCCGGTGCCAAATGCAGAAGAAGTAAAGAGTGCGAATTTAGAAGAGTCGGTTTCTGCTGCATCTATTAATGATATCTTATATGCTTATCCAATGACGGCAGATAACGGATACTTCCTCTATTATGATAAAAATGTTCTTTCCGATGAAGATGTCCAGACGATGGATGGCATGTTAGAGGCACTGAATGCTGCAGGCAGATCATTTTCCATGGAGCTTAATTCGGGCTGGTATCTGTATACATTTTTTGGTAATACGGGTCTGGAGTTTGGTATTAATGATGATGGCGTGACAAATTACTGTAACTGGAACGCCACAGATGGAGCAATTAAAGGCGTTGATGTGGCACAGGCCATTTTAAATATCACAACCAATCCGGCATTTATCAGCCAGCCGGATGGAGATTTCATTACAGGAGTACAGAATGGTACGGTTAGTGCGGGAATCAGTGGCGTATGGAATGCAGTTTCGGTCAGGGAAGCATGGGGCGATAATTACGGAGCCGTAAAACTTCCAACTTACACGGTGGCAGGACAGCAGGTACAGATGTCTTCTTTTACCGGCTATAAAATGATGGGCGTGAATGCATATTCCAAATATCCGGAATGGGCAGCAAAACTTGCAGACTGGCTTACAAATGAGGAAAACCAGACAATCCGTTTTGAAGAGAGGAATCAGGGACCTTCGAATACGAATGCAGCAGCTTCGGATGCAGTAAAACAGGTGCCGGCAATCCAGGCAGTTATTGCACAATCAGAATTTGGTAAACTGCAGCGGGTTGGAAACAGTTACTGGGATGCATGTTCTGCATTTAGTGATACGATGGCAGCTGGTAACCCATCCGGTCAGGATCTGCAGGAAATTATGGATACACTTGTTGAAGGAATAACAGCATCCGCAGCAAAATAAAGGATAGGAGACAGATCACATTATGAAAAAACAGGGACGTTTCAGCACGAAAATGATCATATTGATTCCGGTGTTTGTTATTGGAATTATATCTATTATTTCGAGTGTTCTGGCAGTAAAAAATATTCGTAAGGTTAATGAGAATGCAACACAGATTGCGAATGGTTATATGGTCTGTATCGCAGATTTGGGATCAATTCAGATAGAAACAGAAAAGATTCATCGGCTTGGATTGTCACATATTGTAGCAACAGATCTTGACTCAATGATCTCTCTTGTAGATGTCATACGTTCAGAACAGACGGTGCTTGATGAGTATCTGTCAGATTTTGAACAGTTTATAGATGATTCAGACCGCGAAAATTACGAGGCGATATTGTCAAATTATGAAGGTTTGAAATATGAAAATGCAAATCTTATGGCATACAGCGCCAATGGAAACAAAGAGGCTGCGTATGCTTTGGCAAACGGTGCAATTTCAGAGTATGCAGACAAGATAGATCAGAATATTACAGCAATCCAGGAAGTGGTAAATAATAATGCAGATACGGCAAAGCAGCAATTGACCAAGGTATATAAGTATTCTTTGACGGTCAGCTTCGTTACGATTGCTGTCAGCATGGCATCTTTGCTGTTTGCGGTATTTTCTGTACTGAAGATGGTAATCGTACCACTTTCTAAAACGAAGAATGAGATCAATGAGATTATTGATGATATAGACAGAAGAGAAGGAGACCTGACCAGACGAGTAACCATTATGGAGAATCAGGAAGTGGCAGCAGTCGGCAGTGGCATCAACCTTTTCATGGGAAAATTACAGGATATTTTTAAAACGATCATTCATAATTCAAAACGTATGGAAACGGTAGTCAATGAAGTCCGTGAAAGTGTTATGACATCAAACAGCAGTGTGTCTGATCTGTCTGCATTAACGGAGGAACTTTCAGCTACCATGCAGGAGATGTCAGATAATGCTGCTTTGATCAATTCCAATACGGAATCTGTTGCGGGAGAGGTAAATCAGATTGCGGAGCGTACAACTGAGATTAATAATTATACGAAAGAAATGAAAGGTCATGCGGATTCCATGGAATCTGCTGCGCGTTCTAATATGGAATCTACCGGCACGAAAGTCAATGAGATTCTTGAGGTATTAAACAGGGCGATTGAGGACAGTAACAGTGTAAATCAGGTAAATAGCCTGACGGATGATATTTTGAATATTGCAAGCCAGACAAACCTGCTAGCATTAAATGCATCTATTGAAGCAGCCAGAGCAGGGGATGCAGGACGCGGTTTTGCTGTTGTTGCAACAGAGATCAGTCAGCTTGCAGCTGCCAGTCAGGAAGCTGCAAACCGTATCCAGCAGATCAACAGTGTTGTGACTCAGGCAGTGCATAATTTAGCAGACAATGCAAATGGACTGGTACAATATATGAACGAGTCGATTCTTCCAGAGTTTGAAGAATTCGTAACGGCCGGAAGTGAATATAAAAATAAGGCGACCTACATAGAGAATGTCATGAACGAGTTTGAATCAAAGACAGATTCGTTGAAGAATACAATGGTTGAAATACAAAAGTCCATCAATACGATCGCACATGCCATCGAGGAGGGCGCAAAGGGAGTCAGCAATGCAGCAGACAGCACGCAGGTGCTGGTTACGGATATGGAAAATATCTCGAACCGTATGGATGAGAACTTTGAGATTGCAACCGATTTGAAGAAAGAAACTGCAATATTTACCAAAATATAATGTCGGCAAGGTATCTAATAATAAAATAATAGCTAGGCAGCGCAGGGACAGGAGAAAAATCCTGTCTCTGTTTTCAATTTGTAAGCTTGTCAGGCAGAAAAAATTGTTATATAATGACGTGTACGGCGTTTGAAAATCTTTTCCGGATTATAAAACGGAAAATGAGAATACAGGAGGAAAACAAACAATGAGCAAAGTAAGAACAAGATTTGCACCAAGTCCTACAGGAAGAATGCATGTGGGAAATCTGCGTTCTGCATTATATGAGTTTTTAATTGCCAAACATGCGGGCGGAGATTTTATGCTTCGTATCGAAGATACGGATCAGGAGCGCTTTGTGGAAGGTGCAGTTGATATCATATATCACACATTAGAGGAGACAGGTCTGGTTCATGATGAGGGACCGGATAAGGATGGCGGTTATGGTCCTTATGTGCAGAGTGAACGTATGAAGACCGGCATCTACATGAAATATGCCAAAGAATTAGTAGAAAAAGGCGAAGCATACTACTGCTTCTGCGACAAGGAGCGTTTAGAGTCCTTAAAAACAGAAGTGGACGGTAAAGAGATCATGATGTATGACAAACACTGTCTGCATTTAAGTAAAGAAGAAGTGGAGGCAAATCTTGCTGCTGGCAAACCGTTTGTCATCCGTCAGAACATCCCGAACGAGGGAACAACGACCTTCCATGATGAGTTATACGGAGATATCACGGTGGATAATGCAGAACTTGATGATATGATCCTGATCAAATCCGATGGATATCCGACCTATAATTTTGCAAACGTGGTTGACGATCATACCATGAACATCACACATGTGGTACGTGGAAATGAGTATCTTTCCTCTTCGCCGAAATACCAGCGTCTGTATGATGCATTTGGCTGGGAATCACCGGTTTACATCCATCTGCCGCTGATCACGGATGAAAACCACAAGAAACTTTCTAAGAGAAGCGGACATTCTTCTTTTGAAGATCTATTAGAGCAGGGATTTTTAAGTGAAGCAGTTGTAAACTATATCTCACTGCTTGGCTGGAGTCCGGAAGATAACAGAGAAATTTTTACCTTAGATGAGCTGATCAAAGAATTTGATTACCACAGAATCAGCAAATCACCGGCAGTTTTTGATTACACAAAGTTAAAATGGATGAATGGCGAATACATCAAAGCTATGGATTTTGACAGTTTCTATGAAAAAGCAGAGCCATATATCCGCGAGGTGATCACAAAGGATCTTGATTTAAAGAAGATTGCAGCAATGGTAAAAACCAGAATCGAAGTATTCCCGGATATCAAAGAGCATATTGATTTCTTTGAGGCACTTCCGGAATATGATGTGGCAATGTACACACACAAGAAGATGAAGACAAATGCGGAAACTTCTTTAAAAGTATTAAAAGATGTACTTCCTCTGTTAGAGGCACAGGAAGATTACAGCAATGATGCATTATATGCCACATTGTTAAAATATGTGGAAGAGACCGGCGTGAATAACGGTTATGTTATGTGGCCGATCCGTACGGCTGTTTCCGGCAAACAGATGACACCGGGCGGAGCAACAGAGCTGATGGAGGTACTTGGAAAAGAAGAGTCCATTGCCCGCATCAAAAAAGGTATTGAATTATTAGAGCAGTAAGAGTTTTTTATCAGGCAGGGAGATTTTCAATTTCCCTGCCGTTTCAAATCTATGAATTGAGGTAATCTATGAGCTTTAACGCATCTCAGACACGGGCAATCCATCACAAAAACGGACCAATGCTCGTTCTCGCCGGACCGGGTTCCGGAAAAACTCTTGTAATCACAGAACGTACAAAATATCTGATCGAAGAATGTGGGATAGATCCGGCACAGATCCTTGTTATCACATTTACCAAAGCCGCTGCAACGGAGATGAAGCGCAGGTTTCAGCGGAAAATGAACCGGTTATGCCCGGTGACATTTGGCACATTTCATGCAGTTTATTTTGCCATTTTAAAACATGCATATAATTACAGCGCAGACAATATTGCCAGGGAGGAACAGCGCTACCAGTGTATGCGTGAGATCATAGCGAAAGAACATCTGACCTATGAGGATGAGACGGAGTTTATCACATCTCTGTTAGGGGAGATCAGTCTGGTCAAAAATTCCGGGATAGAAATCGCCAACTATTATTCGAAAAACTGTGCGGAGACCGTGTTCCGAAAGATTTATCGCCAATATCATGAATTTTTGTACAAAAACAGACTGATTGATTTTGATGACATGTTAGTATACACGAAGGAACTTTTTGAACAGCGTGCCGATATCCTTGCCGCATGGCAGAATAAATACCGCTATATTTTGATCGATGAGTTTCAGGACATCAACCGGATCCAGTATGACATTATAAAAATGTTAGCGGGTAAGCGGAAAAATCTGTTTATCGTGGGGGATGATGACCAGTCGATCTACCGTTTCCGGGGTGCGAAGCCGGAGATCATGTTACACTTTAAGGATGATTACCCGGAGGCGGAGACGGTTCTTTTAGATGTGAATTACCGTTCCGTAAAAAACATTGTGACAAGTGCCGGATATCTCATCGGCCACAATAAGGAACGCTTTCAGAAAAAAATAGAGGCGGCGGATCAGGGGGATATCCCGGTTGAATGGCAGTTGTTTGAAAGCCAGCGCAAAGAAAATGCAAGAATCATCTGGGATATTCAGGAGGCGGTGGAGAAAGGCGCAAAATATGAAGAATTTGCAGTGCTTTTCCGCACCAATACACAGCCGCGACTTCTGATGGAACAGCTGATGGAGTATAATATTCCATTCCGAACGAGAGATACCGTGCCGAACTTATACGAGCACTGGATCGCAAAAGATATTTTTGCATACATAAGGATTGCTCTGGGAAGCAGGGAACGCAGGGATTTCCTGCAGATCATGAACCGTCCGAAACGCTATATCAGCCGGGAATCGCTAGACGAGGAGACCGTGGCATTTGATGTGTGGGAGTGGTACTATGAGGAACAGCCGTGGGTGGCAAAGCGCATCGAAAAATTAGAGGGCGATATCCGTATGTTAGAGAGATTAAGTCCGTATGCGGCGATCAATTACATCCGGAAGGCAATCGGATATGATGAGTTTTGTACAGAATATGCGGATTACAGACGTATCAAAGCGGATGATCTGTTTGATGTTTTGGATGAGCTCCTGGATGCAGCGAGGGAATATAAGACTTATGATGCGTGGTTTGACCACATTGAAAATTACACAAAAGAGCTGCAGGAATTTTACCGCGTGCAGAATCAGAACCCGAACAGTGTTGCGTTAGCAACATTACATAGTGCAAAAGGTCTGGAATATGAAAATGTCTATATCATTGACGTCAATGAGGGTGTCATGCCATACAAAAAAGCAGTGCTGGAACCGGAAGTGGAAGAAGAGCGAAGGATGTTTTATGTAGGAATGACGAGAGCAAAAAAAAATCTGCATCTTTTTTCAGTCAGACAACTGAACCATAAAGATGCAGAAATTTCCCGTTTTATCAAAGAAGCGCAGCCACCGGAAAAGAAGAAGGATTAATCATCCATCTCCTCGAAGGCTGCCTCGTCTAAAAGTTCGTCAAAACGGTCGGATACAGCTTCGTATTCTTCATCGTCCTCAATGTTATCAAGGGAAGGATTGCCTTCGCTGTCTTCAGAATAACGATAAATAAATACTTCGCCTTCCTCGTTTTCCTCGCCATTTTCATCCAATGGAAGAAGTGCGATGTAATCGCGTTCGCCAATTGTAAAAATGGTAAGAATTTCGCATTCTACCTGACTTCCGTCGTCAAGATCAAGGGTTACAACGATATCTTCATCGTCATTGTTCTGGTTGAAATCGCTCATGCCGATACCTCTCTTTTTTATAGTGGTCCTAATAAAGACAATGACATCATAACATAATCGGATGTGATTGAACATATTTTTCTATACAAAATGTGAAAAAAAAGGTATACTATTTTTATTAGAAAAAGATACTGGGGTACGATAGAAAAGGTGGCAGACAGCATGGATTACACGATCAGAGAAGGCAATTATGAAAAGTTAGGAGTACAGAAAAAGGATGATGCAGTGATTTTTACGTTCGAAGGGGAAAAAGAAGAGAACTGCAGCATTCTTTTTTATGGGAAAAAAGCAGAACCTGTCTGCAAAATTTTAGTACCGGAGGAATATTGCCGGGGATCCGTGCGTTCTGTGGCCGTAACCGGTAAGTTATGGAAAAATTTAAGATACAATTATGAGATAAACGGAAAAATCATTACGGATACCTATGCAACCCGTATTATCGGCAGGGAAAAATGGAATGACAAAACCCGCAGTGAGAAGGATTATTTTATCTGTGGCGGTGCATATCCGCAGGCATTTGACTGGGAAAACGACAGACAGCCGGAGATTAAACGGCAGCAGATGGTTATGTATAAACTGCATGTGCGGGGATTTTCCATGGAGGATACATCCTGTCCGAGAAAAGAACGGGGGACATTCCGAGCGATTACAGATAAAATCCCATATCTGAAAAAACTTGGCATTACGACCATAGAGCTGATGCCTGCCTACGAGTTTGAGGAACAGGTGATCCCAAAGAAAACGGTACTGCCGGATTACCTTAAGTGGGAAAGTCACGGAGAAGATCTGATCAAACCGGAAAGTGTACAGCCGGTGGAAAAGATTAATTACTGGGGGTATGTTCCCGGCAATTATTTTGCACCGAAGGCATCCTACAGCAGCAGTGCAGATGCAGCGTCTGAGTTTCGGGAACTGGTACATACACTGCATGAGAACGGCATGGAATGTGTGATGGAATTTTATTTTGTGCCGGGGATGAACCAGAATGTGATTTTAGATGCACTTCGGTTCTGGGTTCGTGAGTATCATGTGGATGGATTTCATCTTCAGGGGGATTCACTGCCTGTTACGGCGGCGGCACAGGACCTTCTGCTCAGCCGGACAAAGCTGTTTTATACACATTTTGATCCGATCCTTTTGGAAAATGTAAAAAAATATCATCATTTATATGTATATAGTGATGAATACCTGTACCCGGCGAGAAAAATGCTGAACCATATGGAAGGAAACCTTAACGAGTTTTTCTGCCAGCAGAGAAAGCAAAACAGCGTGGAAGGGTTTGTCAATTACATTACTAATAATAATGGATTTACATTGTGGGATCTGTTTTCCTACTGTGAAAAACACAATCTGGAGAACGGGGAAGATAACTGTGATGGAAACAGTTTCAATTACAGCAGTAACTGTGGCGTGGAGGGAAATACCAGAAAAAGATACATTGATAATCTGCGGAAAAAACAGGTTAGAAATGCGTTGGCAATGGAGTTTCTGGCACAGGGTGTTCCATTGGTTTTAGGGGGCGATGAGTTCTTAAACTCACAGCAGGGTAATAACAATGCCTACTGTCAGGACAATAAGACCGGCTGGCTGAACTGGAAGAAACAAAAGAAGGAAACCTGGCTGGCTGAATTTATAAAAAATCTGGCAGATTTCCGCAGGGAGCATCCGATCATCGCATCAGAACATCCGATGGAATTAAATGATTACGGCAGGAAAGGTTTCCCGGATCTTTCCTATCATGGGGAGAGCGCATGGATCTCTTCGATACCGGCTGACAGACAGGCGGCGGGGATTCTGTATTGCGGCGAATATGAAAAGAAGACAGATCAGACACCGGATGATTATATCTATATCGGCTATAATTTTCATAGCGGTCTGTCGCATCTTGCGCTGCCGAAACTCCCGCAGAACAAGAAATGGTATCTTTTGATGACTACGGCAGCGGAAAATTCGTTCCTGCCGGAAAAAGAAATCCTCGAGGATCAGCATCTTTTAGCAATCGAGGGTCAGTCGATCAATATTGTAATTGGAATATAAAAGTAGTAAAGAGGGTAAAAGAACATGATAAAGGCATGGAAACATTTATGCACGATCCTGCATCACAAAAATCTGGTCCGGGCAGGCTGTTTTAAGATCGGACTTTATAAGCAGGGATTACTGCATGACATGTCAAAGTATACACCGACAGAATTTCTGGTGGGATGCAAATATTATCAGGGGACAATGAGTCCGAATAACGCAGAACGTGAAGATAAAGGGTATTCTGCGGCATGGCTTCACCATAAAGGACGAAATAAACATCATATGGAGTACTGGATTGATTATGGAGTCGGTGATGGAAGAGATGGACAAAAAACACATCGCGGGATCTGTGGCATGAAGATGCCGATTAAGTATGTAGCGGAGATGTATGTGGACCGCGTTTCTGCATCAAAGAATTATCAGCGTGATAAATTCAAACTGGACAGTCCGCTCCAGTATTATCTGAAGGGCAGAAAATATTATATTTTAAATGAAGACACAAAAGCCATGCTGGAATTATTACTGGTGATGCTGGCGGTAAAAGGGGAAGATGAAGTGAATCATTTCCTCAAATATGAGGTATTAAAGGGAAAAGTTCCCTATGAAAAAGAATACCTCATAAATCTCAGGAAAAATCTGGAAAAAGGCAGTGCATATCATCTGGAAGAGGAGCAGTGAGAACAAAAGATTCTCCTGTGATGGGATGCGAAAACGTTAAGCGGTAGGAGTGAAGTGCCTGCCGCTTTATTGTTGTGTCCGTCGGATTGTAAAGAAAATCCCCGATCAGCGGATGCCCAATTGATTTTAAGTGAACACGGATCTGATGGGTACGTCCGGTCTCTAAATGCAGCGATAACAGGGACAATCCGTCATGATAAGCAAGACGTCTGTAATGCGTGATGGCGCGTTCTCCGTTTTCAAAGTCAATCTGCCGTTCGATTGTCGATCCGGCAACACGTCCGATCGGAGCATCAATCGTTCCGGATTCGGGTGTTTTTCCGGAGGCAATGGCAATGTATTCTCTCGATATTTCACGTCTGGCTGCCGCGGTACTTAAAATAGCGGAACTTAACATGTGCTTTGCGATCAGAGTGAGTCCGGTCGTGTCACGGTCAAGGCGGTTGACGCAGCGGAAAGTATATGGAATCTCCTGGTCATTGTAATAGCCGCATACGGCATTTGCAAGCGTATGATCGTAATGATTCAGAGAAGGGTGAACGGGCATTTGAGCCGGCTTGTTTACGGCGAGGATATCCTCGTCCTCATAACAGATCGAAAGCGGCATGGAGACCGGTAAAATGTGCGCGGAGGAAGTGCTTTCTTCCAAGCGGATAAAAAGTTCATCTCCGGCGGATAACTTTGTGCGCATATAAGCCCATACGCCATTAAGCAGAACACTTTTGGGTGTCTTTTTCAGTTGTACAAATACTGCATTGGGATAGCCTTTTAATGAAAGGTATTCCCGAATAGTAAAGGAGTCGTATTCCGGTTCTATCCGGTATGTGAATTGTCGAATCATACGGACATTATATAATAAAACTTAGGAAAAATAAATGGGGAAAAGCACGCACACCCTGGTCAAAACATAGAATGTATTAATAAAGCTTTTAAGGTGCGTTTTGAAAACATTCTTATCCCCACTTACGCCAGAGCAGGAAAACGAATGCCTGAAAAAATTAAAAAAAGGTAGCCTTGAAGCAAGAAACGAACTGACACTTCACAATATGCGGCTGGTTGCACATGTTGCGAAAAAATATCAGAACTCAGAAGAAGATATGGAGGATCTGATCTCGATCGGAACGATAGGACTGATGAAAGCGATCGCAACCTACAAGGAAGATTACGGGAGCAGGCTGGCAACTTATGCAGCCAGGTGTATCGATAATGAACTTCTGATGTATTTTCGTGCAAAAAAGAAAGTGTCGCGTGAAGTATCATTATATGAACCGATCGGTATGGATAAAGAGGGAAACCAGATCCATCTGCTTGATATTGTAGAGAGTGAGGAGCCGGATGTTGTGGAGATGATGGAACGTACAAGACAGATTGAAAAGCTGCTTGGACTGGTTCCGAAAGTGCTGCAGGAACGGGAACTGTATATTGTTGTACACCGGTACGGATTATTTGGAAATAAGGCGATGACGCAGAGGGAAATTGCTTCCGCGGTTGGAATTTCGCGTTCTTACGTTTCGCGTATTGAAAAAAAGGCGCTGGATAAATTAAAAAAAAGTTTTTGCGAATAAGGTTGTACTTGCTACTATGAATGTGTTATACTTAGGCGACGGCGGATGTCGCCGCCTTATGTTCGGATTTGTATAAAGTCTAGGAAACTGAGCACAGACTGCTCAGTTGTCAGATGCACCGGCTGGCATATGCTGGTGCAGATCAGTTGCAGCATTTCTGCTGTGATCATCAGATAAATCAGAGGAAAAATGAATAAAAAGGAGGAGTACGTTGTATAGTATTGTATCAACGGCAATCATACACGGGATCCAGAGTGTACCGATTTCTGTGGAAGCAGATGTGAGTGATGGTCTGCCTGTGTTTGAAATGGTAGGATTTCTTGCTTCGGAAGTGCAGGAAGCCAAAGAGAGAGTGCGTACAGCATTGAAAAACTGTGGCTTTGCCCTGCCTCCAAAGCATATTACGATCAATTTTACGCCTGCGAATATCAGAAAATCCGGTTCCGGGTTTGACCTTCCGGTTGCGGTGGCAGTCCTTACCGCATTCGGGTATATCAGACAGGAAATGGTCAGGGAATATTTTGTAGCGGGAGAGGTTGGACTGAATGGAAAAGTACAACCGGTAAATGGAATTTTGCCAATGGTGGCGGAGGCAAAAGAAAGAGGAATGAAAAAATGTATGGTTCCATGGAAAAATGCAGGAGAGGCGGCATTGGTATCGGACATGCAGGTATTTGCCGTAAAAAATCTTGCGGATGCTGTGAATATCTTAAACGGAAATGGAGAATATTTTGATACTCCATATAATATAGAAGAAATGCAGACAGGGAGGATATTGGACTTTGCGGATGTGAGCGGTCAGGAGCTTGTAAAACGTGCCTGCGAAACGGCTGTTTCGGGAATGCATAACCTGCTTTTTGTCGGTCCTCCGGGAGCAGGAAAAACAATGATCGCAGAGCGGATCCCTGGAATTTTACCTTCGTTAAATACAAAAGAACGCATGGAACTTTCTAAGATATACAGTGTTTGCGGACTTTTAGAGCACAAAAGGGGACTGATGCAGGAAAGACCTTTTCGCGCGCCGCATCACACGATCACACCGCAGGGGCTTGCAGGAGGTGGTGCGGTGCCAAAACCGGGAGAAATTTCACTGGCGCATAAAGGAATCCTGTTTTTAGACGAACTGACAGAATTTCAGCGGGAAACTTTAGAGATATTAAGACAGCCGATGGAGGAGAAAAAAATCTGTATAGCAAGGCTGAATGCAAGTTATGAATATCCGGCTGATTTTATGCTTGTGGCAGCAATGAATCCCTGCAAATGCGGGTATTATCCGGACATGCAAAGATGTACCTGTACATCGGCTGCGATTGACCGGTATCTGCGGAAGGTCAGCAGACCGCTTTTGGATCGGATCGACATTTGTGTGGAAGTTCCACAGGTCAGATTTCGGGATCTTTACAATACCGGAAAAAGTGAAAAATCCGAAGAAATCCGAGCACGTGTTGTGCGCACGCAGGAAATACAAAAAATGCGGTATCGGGGAGAAAATTTTTGCTTTAACAGTCATATCCCGTCTTCGCAGATTTTTGAATATTGTAAACTTGACAAAAAACAGGAAATTTACATGGAACAAATGTATGACAAATTAAATCTGACTGCCCGCACCTATCATAAGATACTGCGTGTGGCGCGTACACTGGCGGATATGGATGAAAGCGAACAGATAAAAATGAGCCATTTAAACGAGGCGCTTTGCTACAGAAATATTGATAAAAAATTCTGGGAGGGGATGGATTGATCAATTATGCATACTGGCTTTCTAATATACCGGGAATTGGAATACGCACCAGAAACAGACTGATCGGTGCAGCGGGAAGTGCGCGGGAAATTTATGGACTGACAGAAAAACAGCTTCTTCTGATACCAGGGGTGGAAGAAAAGCATGCTGCAGGGATTATGGAGAGTAAAAAAAGAGATTATGATACAGAGTACGAAAGCATGGCGGAAAGAGGAATTTTCTTTTTGTCCAGAGAAGAACAGCTATTTCCGCAACGTCTTGCCGCGATTCCGGATGCACCGTACAGTCTGTATGTAAAAGGAACTATGCCACAGGAGTGGAATAATAAGACAGTGGCGATCGTGGGGGCACGCCGCTGTTCCGCTTATGGCAGCTCAGTGGCAGAGAAGATCGCAGGAAGGCTTGCTGCATCTGGCGCGTGGGTTGTAAGCGGCATGGCATCAGGGGTTGATGGCAGTGGACATACAGGTGCACTGCGTAAAAACGGATATACATGCGCAGTGTTAGGCTGCGGGGTAGATATCTGTTATCCGAAGTCAAACAGCAGAATATATCAGGAGATACTTGAAAAAAACGGTGCGATCATTTCAGAATATCCACCGGGTACAAATCCGTCTGCGCCACTTTTCCCGGCAAGAAACAGGATCATTGCAGGTCTTGCTGATGTGGTAGTGATCGTTGAGGCAAAAATAAAAAGCGGATCGCTTATTACAGCGGATTATGCGTTAGAACAGGGAAAGGATATTTATGCGGTGCCGGGGCGTATGTATGATGCTTTGAGTGAGGGGTGTAACAATCTGATAAGACAGGGTGCCGGGATCATTTCTGACGTAGATGAATTTTTAAAAGAACTCGAATTACAGGGGGAGATAAATACCGGAGAAGATAATTTGAAAAATTTATTACTTGAAAAAGATGAGCGACTGGTGTATAGTTGTCTAAGTTTACGACCGAAAAACGTCGGGGAGCTTTTAAAGAAGACTGGTATATCAGTGCCGGAAATGATGGACATTCTTGCCAGACTTCTGCAAAAAGGTTTTATTACCGAGACGGTTAAAAATTATTATATCAGAAAAATCTAAAAGAAATTGTTAGATATGACAATCCGTATAAGAAGAACCGGATTGTTGTCAGACGCAATAGGGATTGTGCGCATGGCGGACTGGTCTATTGTCAGAAATAAAAGGAGATGGATGCATGGCAAAGTATCTTGTTATTGTGGAGTCGCCCGCAAAGGTAAAGACAATAAAAAAATTTCTGGGAAAAAATTATGAGGTAGTAGCATCAAACGGACATGTGAGAGATCTGCCGAAAAGCCAGATGGGAATTGATATAGAGAATGATTTTGAACCAAAATATATTACGATTCGCGGAAAGGGAGATATTTTAGCAAAGCTGCGCAAGGAAGCAAAAAAAGCAGATAAAGTTTATCTTGCAACTGACCCCGACCGCGAGGGAGAGGCGATTTCATGGCATCTGAGCCAGGCACTGAAATTAGACGATAAAAATGCACAGAGAATCACTTTTAATGAGATTACACAGAATGCAGTGAAAGCATCCTTAAAAGAACCCCGTAAGATTGATATGAATCTTGTGGATGCACAGCAGACCAGAAGAATCCTGGATCGTCTGGTAGGATATGAGATCAGTCCGTTACTGTGGGCAAAAGTAAAAAGAGGACTTAGCGCCGGGCGTGTCCAGTCTGTTGCACTTCGCATTATCTGTGACCGTGAGGATGAAATTAACGCATTTATCCCGGAAGAATACTGGACACTGGATGCAGAATTATCTGTAAAAGGAGAGAGAAAGACACTGCTCGCAAAATTTTATGGAGATGAGAACGGAAAACTTACGATTTCCAGTAAAGAGCAGGCAGACCGCATCATGGCAGAGATGCAGAAAGAGGAGTTTCATGTTTTAGAAGTAAAAAAAGGAGAACGTGTGAAAAAGGCCCCATTGCCATTTACAACCAGTACGCTGCAGCAGGAAGCATCTAAGGCACTTAATTTCCCGATTTCAAAGACTATGCGGATTGCACAGCAGTTATACGAAGGTGTTGATGTCAAAGGACAGGGAACAGTTGGTCTTATCACTTACTTAAGAACGGATTCTGTTCGTATTTCGGAAGAGGCAGATGCACAGGCGCGGGAATATATTGCCGGAAATTATGGTGAAAACTATATCGCAGGCGAAAAAACGACGAAAAAGAACGGTGCCAAAATACAGGATGCACATGAGGCAATCCGCCCATCTGATATTAACCGTACTCCGGTCATGGTAAAAGAGTCATTGTCGCGTGATCAGTTCCGCCTTTACCAGTTGATCTGGAAACGTTTTACGGCAAGCAGAATGGCGCAGGCGGTTTACGAGACAACGAACGTAAAGATCGGAGCAGGAGAATACCGGTTTACAGTGTCTGCATCGAAAATCGCATTTGACGGATTTATGTCGGTGTATACAAGTGATGACGATGAAAAAGCAGAGAATAATGTTCTGGTAGGTTCTATTGATGAGAATACAGTGCTTAATTTAAAAGAGTTTGATGAAAAACAGCATTTTACACAGCCGCCGGCACATTATACAGAGGCATCTCTGGTAAAAACATTGGAGGAACTGGGAATTGGACGTCCTAGTACCTATTCTCCTACCATCACAACATTGCTCGGCAGACGTTATATTGTCAAGGAAGCGAAAAATTTATATGTGACAGAACTTGGAGAAGTGGTAAATCAGATTATGAAAGAATCATTTCCAAGTATTGTAGATGAACATTTTACTGCAAATATGGAATCGCTGCTGGATGGAGTTGAGGAAGGCAATGTAAACTGGAAAACAGTGGTGCGTAATTTCTATCCGGATCTGGATGAGGCGGTAAAAGCGGCACAGAAAGATCTGGAAAAAGTAAAAATAGAAGATGAAGTGACAGATGTTATCTGTGATGTCTGTGGCAGGAACATGGTAGTAAAATATGGGCCGCATGGTAAATTCCTTGCGTGCCCGGGATTTCCGGAATGCCGGAATACAAAACCTTATCTTGAAAAAATCGGGGTTACATGTCCGAAATGCGGCAAGGAGGTTGTACTCCGCAAAACGAAAAAAGGCAGAAAATATTTCGGGTGTGAGGATAATCCAGAATGCGATTTTATGAGCTGGTCAAGGCCTGTTGCAGAGAAATGTCCAAAATGTGGCGGTTATATGGTGATTAAAGGAAACAAAATTGTATGTGCAGATGAACAATGCGGTTATGTGACAGATCGTAAAAATGTTGAAAAAGATTCCGAATAATGAAATAATTTTATGGAAAATATATTAGAATATTGAATTTTCAGAATTAACGTGATAAAATATAAGATATCATGAAAGACATATATGTAGTCAGGAGGCACGTATTATGAGTGTTCAGTTGTTAGATAAAACAAGAAAAATCAATAAATTGCTTCACAATAATAATTCTTCCAAAGTGGTATTTAATGATATATGTGATGTATTAAAAGAAATACTGGAATCAAATATCCTGGTCATCAGTAAAAAAGGAAAAGTACTTGGAACAGGAGTACTTCAGGGTGTGGAAGAGATCAATGAATTGATTGTGGACGAGGTAGGAGGTTTTATCGACCCGCTTTTAAATGAACGTTTGCTTGGAATCCTGTCCACAAAAGAAAATGTGAATCTTGAAACACTTGGATTTGTGGATGATGTAAAAAAATATACAGCAATCATCACACCGATTGATATTGCGGGAGAACGACTGGGAACATTATTTGTATATCGCGAGAACCGTCAATATGATATAGATGACATTATACTGAGTGAATATGGAACAACGGTGGTCGGACTTGAAATGATGCGTTCTGTAAATGAAGAAAATGCAGAAGAGACAAGAAAAGTACAGATTGTAAAATCTGCGATCAGTACATTGTCTTTTTCAGAATTAGAGGCAATCACACATATTTTTGATGAGATGGATGGCAAGGAAGGGATCCTTGTTGCGAGCAAGATTGCAGACCGTGTTGGGATTACAAGATCTGTAATCGTAAATGCACTACGGAAATTTGAAAGTGCAGGTGTGATCGAATCAAGATCTTCGGGAATGAAAGGAACATACATCAAAGTATTAAATGATGTTGTGTTTGATGAACTGGACAAAATAAAGAAAGAGAATCATAAGAATAGTTAAAACAAAAAGGAATTTGTTATGTTATTTGTTAAACATAGCGGATTCCTTTTTGAGTCGTACACCTGAAAGTGGAAAGAATACAGATGAATGCCATTCGTTGTATGAAACCTGCTGTTTCATATCCCTAAATTTGAAAAATCGAATGATAAGATAAAAATCTTCTTGAAAAATTTTCATTTTCGGGGATGTTTTTGCGGAAACGCTGGTGTTTCATCTGAAGAAGATGCGCGCAAAAACGCGGAAAATGTCGAAAAAGAGAGAAATATGAAAGATAAGGACAAATTGTAGTACACCAAATCATAAAATAATACAAAATACGGGAAAAAACTACGAAAAAAAATAAAAAACTCTTGTGTTTTTTTTGAGATATTTTATAATAAAATAGAATAATATAGAAAATAGTGCATGAAAGGAGCAACAGTATGTTTACAACAAATGTATTTGACTATACAAATATACTTGATAAAGCGGCTGATGCAAGCTGGATGCGTGAGAATGTGATAACCAATAATATTGCAAATATAGACACACCTGGATACAAGAGACAGGATGTTGACTTTGAGTCCGTATTGCAGAAAGCACTTGGCAAGACAAAATACAGCAGCCTTGATAAAAAGGTGAGGGAACTGAATCAGGATCTGGGGAAACTTACAACGACATCTTATACAGATGCGGCAAATTATTCTTATCGACTTGACCGCAATAATGTGGATGAAAACACAGAAAATGCGGAGCTGGCTTCTGAATCACTGAGATATCAGCTTTTGACAACGGCGATAACAAATAATTTTTCGAGAATGCAGACGGTTCTAAAGTAATAGAATACATACTTTTACGAACATTTGACTGCCACGGATAAAAGATTGAAAATAGAACAAAGGATGGAAAGTATATGGGATTATTTCAGGCATTTGATATCAGCGCAAGTGGAATGACAGCAGAACGCTTTCGTATGGACACGATCGCACAGAATATTGCAAATATAAATACAACGAGGACGGAAGACGGTACACCATATCGGAGAAAGATCGTTACATTTGCAGAAAAGACAGAAACACCTTTTTCACAGTATTATGAGACTGCAAGAGCGAGAGCGGTTGGAAATGGCGTGAAGGTGACATCTGTAAAAGAGGATGATGAGACAGAGATGCGTATGGTTTATGATCCGTCTCATCCGGATGCAGACGAAAATGGATATGTTACATACCCGAATGTGAATACGGTAACTGAAATGACAAACCTGATTGATGCAACAAGAGCATATGAAGCAAATACAACAGCATTTGACGCGACGAAAAGTATGGTGCAGGCTGCACTGAATATCAGTAAGTAAGGAAAGGAATGACGGTAAATGGATATTACTTCATTAACAGGGATCACATCAGATTATATTGAAAAGGTGGCGGAACAGAACAGACTTGTAAATACTTCGGATGACAGCTTTCAGTCGGTGCTTGATTCGGCGATGAATGTATTGTCAGAAACGAGCGATTTACAGAATGATGCAGAAGCGGCCCAGATAGAATTTGCCCTTGGAAAGGCAGATAATCCGCATGATATGCAGATTGCGGCAAAGAAAGCACTTACAGCACTTCAGTATACAACAGCGGTAAGGGATAAAATGCTGGATGCATATAAAGAAATCATGAATATGCAAATTTAATGAATGGAGTCAGATAACATGCCGGAACAGGTGCAAAATATATTAAATAAGATTACAGAATGGTGGAAAAAGTTTAATACAAAGCAGAAAGCGTTATTGATCAGCATTGTCGCAGTGATCATTGTTGCGCTGGCAATACTGGCAGCGGTTGTCAGTAAACCCAATATGGTTACACTGCACGAGTGTCAGACAACAGCAGAGGCAGGTACAGTGAAGGATCTTCTGGATGGCGAGAGCATTTCTTATCAGATGTCTCAGGATGGACTGATCTTTTATGTAGATGCAAAAGATGAGGCGGCTGCTTCGATTCTGCTCGGAAAAAATGATATACCGAGTCAGGGCGCATCCATTGATAATGTTTTTGATGGTGGATTCAGTTCGACAGAGGCAGACAAGACAAAGAAATACAAAGTTTATCTGCAGAAATATTTTGCTGAACAGTTGGAAACCCTGTCAAATGTTGAAAGTGCTTCTGTAACACTCGATATTCCAAATGATGATGGAACAATTCTTGCAAAAGATCAGGATTCCTATGCAGCAGTGATTCTTACTTTAAACGGAGATATGGATGAGGATCAGGCAGCAGGTCTTGCAAAATACATAGCAACACAGCTTGGAAATAAAAATACAGATAATATTCAGATTTTAGATTCTAATTCGAATGTCTTATTCTCTGGAGACTCTTCTGATACCAATGTGGGAACTGCAAACAGCCAGCTCTCTGTAAAATCAAAAGCAGAAAACCTGGTAAAGAGTAAAGTGAAAGATGTTATGGTGGGTTCTTCTTTGTTTGACCATGTGGAAGTGGCACCGGAACTTGTGATGGATTTCGATACGTCAGAAGAAGCAACGCATGAATATTATGCACCGGACGGACAGACGAATGGTATGGTTGGCAGTAAGAGTGAATACGAATCAGAATCAGAAGGTGGTGCAGCTGCAACACCTGGAACAGATTCGAATGATGATACGTCTTATGTGATTGAAGATAACAATTACACACACAGTACTGTTACAGATACAACCACAAACTACCAGAACAATGAAAAGGTAACAAAAAAGTCATCAAATGGCGGAACTGTTAATTATGCAGACTCTTCCGTTTCTCTGGTAGCAACGAAATACCGCATTTACGATGAAGATACACTGCGTGCATCCGGAGCACTTGACAACATGACGTTCGACGAATATGTTGCGGCAAACAGTGACCCGACAGCGATTACTGTCGATCCGGAATATATCACGATGATTTCGAATGCAACAGGAATCCCGACAGATAAGATTACCATCATTGCACAGGAGGAACCGGTTTTCCAGTATTCTTCCGGTGGAAGAAGTGCTTCTGATTATTTACAGATTGTACTTGTGGTACTGATACTTCTTCTTTTGGGTTATGTGGTGTTCCGCAGTACCAGAAAAGAAAAAGTGGCAGAGATCGAGCCGGAACTTTCTGTTGAAAGTCTGCTTGAATCAACAAAAGAAAGCCAGGAAGAAATGCAGGATATCGGATACAATGAAAAATCTGAAACCCGTATCCTGATTGAAAAATTTGTGGAAGACAATCCGGAAGCGGCAGCTTCATTATTACGCAACTGGCTGAACGAGGAGTGGGAATAAGGTATGGCAACGAACACACAAGATTATACTGGAATACAAAAGGCAGCAATCCTTTTGATTGCTTTGGGACCGGAGCGGTCTGCAGATATCTTTAAGCATTTAAAAGAAGATGAAATTGAAGAACTGACACTTGAGATCGCGAACACCAGAAGTGTTTCGCCACAGGTTAAGGAAGATGTTTTAAATGAATTTTATCAGATCTGTTTGGCACAGCAGTATATTGCAGAAGGCGGTATTGGATATGCAAAAGAGCTGCTGGATAAGGCTCTTGGTGAGGACAGGGCAAAGGAAGTTATCACAAAACTTACAGCGTCCCTGCAGGTACGTCCATTTGAATTTGTTCGAAAAACAGATCCAAGCCAGTTATTGAACTTTATTCAGGATGAACATCCACAGACAATCGCAATGATCTTGTCGTATCTGACATCAGCCCAGGCTGCACTTGTGATTGGAGCACTTCCGCCGGAAAAACAGGCAGATGTTGCAAAACGTATTGCAATGATGGATCGTACATCTCCGGATGTGATCAAAGAGGTAGAGCGTGTGCTGGAAAAGAAACTTTCTTCCCTTGTCAACCAGGATTACACCATTGTTGGCGGTGTGGATGCCATCGTAAACATTTTAAATACGGTAGACCGTACGACAGAAAAACATATTATGGAGTCTTTGGAGATCGAAGAACCGGAACTGGCAGACGAGATCCGCAAGAAGATGTTTGTATTCGAGGATATTTTGCTGCTTGATGACCGTGCAATCCAGAGAGTGCTTCGTGATGTCGATAATGCTGACCTTGGAGTTGCCTTAAAGGCTGCAAACGAAGAAGTACAGAACGTTATCTTTAAGAATCTTTCAAAACGACTGGCTGCGATGATCAAAGAGGATATGGAGTTTATGGGACCTGTCCGTATGAAAGATGTTGAGGAGGCTCAGCAGAAAGTTGTCAGTGTCATTCGTAAATTAGAGGATTCTGGAGAGATTGTAATCTCCAGAGGCGGAGGTGACGAGATCGTTGTCTAATCTTTACAAACCGTGGTTCGTGCATACAGAGAGTCAGAATACAAGGGTGATCGATTCAAATGATCATATACAGGAGTTTCTGAAACAACAGATGGTAAAACAAGACCGGCCTGTAGGACCGGATGGATTTGCGGAGGGGATTATTACTGACAAAACAGAGAATGTAATCCCTGTAGAAGAACCGGAACAGGATATGACTGCTGTGAATGAAAAAGCGGAGCAGATACTTTCGCAGGCAAGAGCACAGGCAGATGTGCTGATTGATGATGCAAGACAGGAAGCGGAAGCTATCCGTGATGAAGCAAAAAAACAGGGTTATCTGGAAGGACAGAATACATTAGAACAGGAGTATAACCAGAAAAAACAGCAGTTAGAACAGGAACAACAGCAGAAAAAAATACAGTTGCAGAATTCTTATCAGGAAAAACAAAAAAACATGGAAAAAGAACTGGTAGATGTGATATTAAATGTTTTTAATAAGGTTTTTCATATCCAGTTTGATGATAAGAAAGAGATCCTGCTTCATCTGATCAATAATGCTATCGCAAATATCGAAGATGAAAAGCATTTCCGGATTAAGGTTGCAGGAGACAATGTGTCATTTTTAGAAAAGCATAAAGATGAAATATTAGATTATGTCGGACATGACATAGAACTTGAAATTGTTCCTGATTATACACTGAATGAAAATGCGTGCACCATAGAGACTGACGCAGGAATATTTGACTGTGGTGTAGACGTACAGCTTGATAATCTGATGAAGGATATCAAAGCATTATGCTCATAGAGGTGAGGCGGCAGAATGGGTACATTTGATAAATATCTTCAGCTTGCCGATAAGACGTATTTTAACCGTTTAGGCAAGGTGACAAAGATTGTCGGTCTTACAATTGAATCTGTAGGACCAAATGCAAAACTGAATGATCTGTGCCGTATCATTATCGATCGGGAACAAAATATTTCAACGATGGCTGAAGTGGTCGGGTTCCGTGATAAACATTTACTCCTGATGCCGTTTGAAAGCGTAGAAGGAATTGGTGTTGGATGTATTGTAGAAAATACAGGACATCCTCTGACTGTGAAAGTTGGAGAAGAACTGTTAGGTCATACATTAGATGGAATAGGACGGCCAACCGATGTGGAAGAATTATTACTTCCGTATGATTATCCGGTTGAAGCATTGCCGCCGGATCCGATGGCAAGAAAAATTATTGATGAAGTACTACCTTTGGGTGTGAAAGCAGTAGACGGTCTGATTACAGTAGGAAAAGGACAGAGAATCGGTATTTTCGCCGGATCCGGTGTTGGAAAAAGTACATTACTTGGTATGTTTGCGAGAAATACAAAAGCGGATATCAACGTGATTGCATTGATTGGCGAGCGTGGAAGAGAAGTAAGAGAGTTTGTGGAACGCGATCTTGGTGAAGAAGGCATGAAACGCTCCGTGGTTATTGTTGCGACATCCGATAAACCTGCATTGATAAGAAATAAAGCTGCAAAAACAGCAACAGCTATTGCTGAATACTTTAGAGATCAGGGGAAAGATGTGTTGCTGATGATGGATTCACTGACACGATTTTCTATGGCACAGCGGGAGATTGGGTTGGCATCCGGAGAGCCACCGGTAACAAGAGGATATCCACCAAGTGTGTATTCAGAAATGCCTAAACTTCTGGAACGTGCAGGAACTTCGGATAAGGGATCTATTACCGGACTTTACACCGTGCTTGTAGATGGTGATGATATGAATGAACCAATCACAGATACGGCGAGAAGTATTTTAGACGGACATATTATGTTGTCCAGAAAATTAGGACAAAAGAATCATTATCCTGCAATTGATGTATTACAGAGTATTTCCCGTGTTATGAGTTCGATTGCTACAAGTGAGCATAAAGAGCTTGCCGGAAAATTAAGAAATGTTATGGCTACTTATAATGAGGCAGAAGACCTGATTAATATCGGGGCATATAAAAATGGAACCAATCGTGAAATTGATTATGCAATTCAAAAAATTCAAGCGGTAAATGAGTTCCTGATGCAAAAGACCGATGAAAAATTTGAATTCAACGAAGAGATTGACCTGCTGCGAAAACTGTTTGAAAACTAAGAAAGGTTTCTGGTATGGCAAAGTTCAGATACAGAATGCAGAACATTCTTGATATCAAAGAAAAAATGGAAAATCAGGCAAAGACAGCCTATGGTATGGCGAATGCAAAACTTGCGGCAGAACAGCAGAAACTTCAGGATATCCTGATCCGGAGAGCCGGTTATGAATCAAAAGCAAGAGAATTGGTGAGTGGCAGTATTAATGTTTTGGAAATTCGTGAATGCAGGAAGGCGATTGACGTCTTAAAAAGCAAACAGCGCAGCCAGATGATGAATGTACATGCTGCAGAACGTGATGTTGAATTGGCGAGAAAACAGTTGAATGAAGCAATGGTTGAACGCAAGACACATGAAAAACTGAAAGAAAAAGCTTTTGAGGAGTTTAAACAGGAACTTTTACATGAAGAGTCAAAAGAAATAGATGAGCTTGTCAGTTATACCTATCACGATAATGGACAGCGTAGTTAGGCAGTTTGAGCGGACAGGAGGAAAATATGGCAGAAGAAAAAGAAGAAGTTGTAGATAAAAAAGCTGAAGAAAAACAAAGAAAAAAAGAAGAGGCAAAGCAGAAGAAAGCACAGCATGCAGCAGAGAGCGATGAACTTGAAGAAGAAAGCGGCGGCAGCAAAGTTGCGGTATTTTTTGTTTCCCTTCTGATCATAGTTGTATGGTTTGCAATTATTGCCCTTCTGATTAAATGGGATGTTGGAGGATTTGGATCAGGCGTGCTTGCACCGATCCTGAAAGATGTCCCTTATGTAAATAAGATTTTACCGGATGATGCGGTGGAGCAGGTTTCAACAGAGGACAGTGCTTATGCGTATGATACGATGGCAGATGCGGTTGAGCGCATTAAAGAACTTGAAAAAGAACTGGCAGATGCACAGAATGCATCGTCTGCAAATGCGGATTATATCAGCCAGTTAGAAGCTCAATCACAGGAATTACAGCAATATAAGGAAAACGAGGCAGAATTTGAAAAGGAAAAGCAGAGCTTCTATGAGGATGTTGTCTTTTCTGATGTAGCCCCGGATATTGAGGAATATAAGAAATATTACGAAAGCATCGATCCTGCAAATGCAGAAGTACTGTATAAGCAGGTAGTGGCACAGACGGCAGAGGATGAGCAGCTTGATGATTACATCAAAACATATTCATCCATGAAGCCAAAAGAGGCAGCAGCAATTTTTGATACCATGACAGACAACCTGAAACTGGTTGCACAGATTTTAGATGGTATGGATGCAGATTCAAGAGCTGCTATTCTTGGTAAAATGACTTCTGATACCGCTGCAAAGGTAACAGAGATCATGAAACCTTCAGAATAGATCATTAAGCGGCAGTACATGCAGCGAAAGGGAAAGGAGGAAGAAACATGGGAAGCACGCGCGTTTCAGAAGTGGCTGGAATTATGTCCATAGGACAGGGCGGCCAGACACTGACCGGAACAAAAGAAGGCGATCTGAAAGTTCAGTTTGCAGAAGTGATGAGCCAGATGACAACCCAGGTTGGAGGCGGTTACAATTATGGTGGACAGAACAGCAGACAGGATGTGGCAGCTGTAACCGGAAACAGTAGTGTGGCAGATGATTATGAACGTTATCAGAATGCTGCGGGCAGTATAAAAGATAATTCAGCAGGCAAAACGGACATTCAATCAGAAAATGCGGATGAAAAGTTAGCTGCATTTGATGAGGATGTGAGACAGGTTTTGAAAGATAAACTTGGTGTGACAGATGAAGAAATCGCAGATGCCATGCAGAAGTTAGGACTTACTGTTGCAGATCTGATACAGCCGAATCAGCTTGCGCAGCTTACAGCTGAACTCACAGGATGTGAAAATGTTGGAGAACTGCTGTGCAACAGTTCATTTATGGAAATTGTAAATGAAATTGGAGAGTTGTCACAGAACCTGTTAGATGAACTTGGAATGACACCGCAGATGTTTACTGAGATGGCTGCTGCAACAGACACAAATGTGAATGCAGAGCAGTTACCGGCGGATATTCAGGTGCCGGAAAATGACAACGCAGTACAGACGGCAGCAGATGCTGTGCCGGAGCAGATGATTTCAGATGCAAAAGATGATAAAACAGTACAGACAGTTTTAAATGCAGATGAAGTGGAAACACAGAAGCCGGAGGACAACATTGTTCTGCAGAAAGAAGTCGCAGATAATGTGAAGGATACCGATGACGTGAATGATGGTCTGATGCCGGAGAAAACAGAAGAACCGGATGTAAAGACAGAGTCAGATAAGGGACAGCAGACAGGCAGTAAAAATGAATCTGGGAATGCATCGGGTCAGACAGCATTTGTGAATCAGGAACATGTGGCAGATCCGGCAGCAGTAAAAACACCGGAAAATGTGCCGGAATTTTCAAGACAGCTTGACACTTTAGATCTGATCCGTCAGGTAACAGAATTTACAAAAATCACTGTCCGTGAAGCACAGACGACGATGGAGATGCAGTTGAACCCGGAACACCTTGGCAAGATTTATATCGAAGTAACGACCAAGGAAGGAAATGTATCTGCTCATATTATGACACAGAACGAACTGGTAAAAGAAGCGTTAGAAGCGCAGATGGCAGAACTCAAACAGAGTATGAACCAGGCAGGTGTGAAGGTGGATGCCGTAGAAGTTACGGTTGGAAGCCATGAGTTTGAAAAAAACTTAGAGCAGAATGCAAAACAGGAAGAGAGACAGGCAGAGGAGCAGGAAAAAGCTTCGCCAAAGACTAGAAGAATCAACTTAGATGAGTTAGATGAACTCTCCGGAGTCATGAGTGAGGAAGAAGCCCTTGTGGCGCAGATTATGGCAGATCACGGTAATTCCGTAGATTATACTGCTTAAAACAAAAGAAAGGAGAAAAAAATGGCATTAATTCAGCCCGTTGTAGACGGAAAAATACCAAAGGATACCAGTACTACAAGCAAATCGGATACCAGCAATGACCTTGGCTATGACCAGTTCTTACAGCTGTTATGTGCAGAGATGCAGTATCAGGATCCGTTAGAGCCTACCAGCAATACGGAGTATGTTGCACAGCTTGCTACATTTTCACAGATGGAAGCAACACTTGGTATGCAGAGTACAATCGAGAGCAGCAATGCAAATGCACTTGTTGGAAAATATGTTATTATCAAGACAACATCTTCGACTGGAGAAACAACAGCAACAGAGGGATTTGTTGATTATGTACAGAAAGAAAACGGTGAGCAGAAGATCTGTGTAAATGGGGTGTTATATTCACTTTCTGATGTATATCAGGTTGCAGATACCGAATACATGGAGGCAGAGACACTTGCTAAGACGTTTGCAGCAGCGGTTGCTAAATTGCCATCCGCAGCACAGCTTACATTAAGTGACAAGGATGATGTCAAGAATTTAAAGACATATTATGATAATCTGAATTCTTATCAGCAGTCAAAGATCGATACAGATACTTTGAAAAAATATCAGGAACTGCTTGCACAGATGGAAAAACTTGCAGGAAAAGACTGGTATAAAAGTACTTCATCATCGACAGGTACAACAACAGATACAAAAACAGATACAGATACAAAAACAGATACGACAACAGGAACAGATACAACAACAGACACAAAGACAGATACAGATAAAACCTGATATCTGACAGAAGGGAAATGCGATTATGAATAAGATCAGTAACCAGTTTGCTTCCATTGAGCAGGTAACTGACCAGTATCTGACTCGGAAAAGCACGGATGCGGTAACTTCGAGCGGTGTCTCCTTTGAAGATATTTTAAAGCAGAAGCAGGATGCAAAAGCAGGTGGGACACTCAAATTTTCCAAGCATGCCACGATGCGCCTGATGGATCGTAATATCAATTTGTCTAAAGAGCAGAATGAACGACTTGAGACAGGCGTTTTTAAGGCTGGTGAAAAGGGAATCAGAGAATCGTTAGTAATTGTTGATTCACTCGCTTTTATCGTAAATGTTCCGAACAGGACAGTCGTTACAGCAATGGACCGGACAGAGTCCGATGATAATATTTATACCAATATTGATGGTGCTGTGATCACGTAGCCGGACCGAAATGGAGGCTAGATTCCCGGAATGACAGAAGGGAAGGCAGCACAAAAGAACTTAGGAGGTCAATTTCAACTATGATGAGATCAATGTACTCTGCTGTGTCAGGTCTTAAGACACATCAGACAAAAATGGACGTTATTGGTAACAATATCGCCAACGTAAACACAGTAGCTTTTAAATCATCCTCAGTTGTATTTCAGGATGTTTTATATCAGATGACAAGTAATGCATCCGGTGCGAACGCAGCAACAGGTACCGGTGGTGTGAATGCAAAACAGATCGGTCTTGGTGTTACGACCGGTGCAACAAACTTAAGCATCACAACTTCCGGTGCGGCTGAAACAACCGGACGTGCATTCGATATCCGTTTATCAGACCAGTCTACGACAAACTTTTTTGTAGTTAACAACGGTTCTGAGAACCTGTTTACCAGAGCCGGTTCTTTCTATGTAGATGGTGCCGGTAACTTATGTATGACATCCACCGGTTATACAGTTATGGGATGGCAGGTAGATCCGACAACAGGAAATATCAAGAAGGATACCGTATCTGCACTTCGTGTCATGCAGACATCCAACCTGACATCTGCTCCGGAGGCAACCACACAGGCAAATGTTTCCGGTATTATTGATAAAAATGATAAGGATGTATTGTCAGACAACGGACTTGTCAAAACACTGACATTTTTTGATAATCTCGGTTATTCCTATACAGCGCGTTTTGCAATGAAATCTACCGGAACAGATGGAAAATATACGGTGGAACTGGAAAAAATCTTGAACAGCGATGGAACAACATTCTATGATCCAGCGACCAGTCAGGTTAAATTGGAGGATGTGTTTGGATCAAAGACAGCTGATGCTACACTTGGTACTTATAATCAGGTGCAGAGTGGTTATTACTATGATGCCACCCGAAAGAAGTTTTATGTAGGCAGTAATAATAATGGCACAGAGTTAGAATGGGACACTACTACATCTACATTTAAAGAAAAAAATGCTCCAACCAATATACATAGCTTAAAACAGGTATACGGAATTTCAGATGCAATGGTTTCAAAGATTGGAGGCGGTCAGGCAAAGGCGGCAATCGCAAATGGAACACTGACGATTACCGGAGATGTAACGGATTATGCAATCGACTTCAGTACAAAAGATGGTACGTTTACAGGTGTTGGAGCAAGAACATCCAACAATAAGACAAATTCTGTTACACTTAATATGAGTAAGCTGGGAAATAATCCGACCCAGTTTGATGATATTACCATTGATTTTTCGGGACTGAAAGATGCAAACAACGGTGGTAAATCCACAGCGGTTATGTCTACAGGATCTATAGATGATGGTGTGACAGGAAAAGGAAAGAAATTAGGTGCCATGATCGGTATTTCCATCGATAACAATGGTCTTATCAAAGGTACCTATGATAATGGTAATACAGAGATACTTGGACAGATCGCTGTTGCACAGTTTGCAAATGCATCCGGTCTTGAAAAGGTTGGAGAGAACTGTTACCGTACAACCTTAAACTCAGGTGAATTTGATGGAATTGGTGTTGAGATTTCTGCGGACGGAAGTTCCATGACATCCGGAGAACTTGAAATGTCTAACGTAGACTTGTCCACGGAGTTCACACAGATGATCATCACACAGCGTGGTTTCCAGGCAAACTCCCGTATCATCACAACATCAGATACCCTCTTAGAGGAACTGGTTAATCTGAAACGTTAATGTAAAGTAAGAAAAAGATAATATTTGCGTAAAACCTGTCTTAAAATGTTGAAACAGGTTTTACACAATCAGTTACATATGTTATACTGAACATTGTGACCGGTTTTTGAAAAAATCGGTCACAATAAAAACTGTTGATTAATAATGGAGGAATGATTACTTTATGATCGAAGTGACACGATTGAATGGAACAACAGTATTAATCAATTCGGATCTGATTGAAACGGTGGAGGAGACCCCGGATACAGTTATTTCTCTTACAACAGGTAAAAAGTTTATTGTAAAAGAAAGTAGACAAGAGGTCAAAAATTTAGTAAAATCATACAAAAGGGATATTTTTACAAATGGCCTTTTAAGAGAAGAATAAGTCCCACGGATGGGATTTTATAATCTGAAAAATCAAGGATGGTAGGTGGAAAAAGTGGATATAGCATCAATAGTAGGTATGTTATTAGGCGTTGTAATGTTTGTGTTTGGTGTACTTTCCAACGGAGGTGTTGCAAGTTTACACTCCATGTGGGATACGGCATCATTCATTATTACAATAGGAGGTTCCATTGCAGGTACGCTCGCATCTTTTAAATTGGCAGATTTTATCAATGGTATAAAGTCAATAAAGCTGATTTTTAAGGATGAGGTTCAGGATCCGGCAGTTGTCATCAACCAGATTATCTCACTGTCGAATACTGCGAGAAAAGAAGGACTTCTGGCATTGGAAGAAGCAGCAAACGGGATTGAAGATGATTTTCTGAAAAAAGGAATTATGCTTGTTGTAGATGGTACAGATCCGGAACTGGTAAGAGGAATCATGGAGACTGACTTAGCCTGCGTTGAGAGCAGACATAAAGCTAAAATTGCTGTCTGGGAGAAATGGGCTGAATTAGGTCCTGCCTGGGGTATGATCGGTACACTGATTGGATTGATCCTCATGTTGAAGAACATGGAAGATGCATCTACAATCGGACCGGCGATGGCAACGGCGCTTGTTACAACATTGTATGGTTCATTACTTGCAAACTGGTTATGTAACCCGATTGCAGGTAAGTTAAAACTGAATAATGATAATGAAATGATGATGAAGGAAATTTCCGTGGAAGGTATTCTGTCGATCCAGGCAGGAGAAAATCCACGTGTTATAGAAGAAAAACTGAAATCATTCCTTGCACCTTCGGCGCGTAATACAGCGCAGGAAAGCGAGGCTGGAGGTGAAGAATAGTGAAAAGAAAGCCTGATGAACCAAAAGGATCACCGGCATGGATGAATACATTTGCAGATCTGATGAACCTACTGTTATGTTTCTTTGTATTGTTATTCTCTATGTCAACGGTAGATGCAGAAAAGTTTGAAAAAATGGTGGCTTCCTTTCAGAATACATTTAGTATTCTTCCCAATGGAGGATCTTCTATTGGAGATGGAACTCTGATATCATCCGGTGTGAGCCAGCTTGAAATGTTAGATTCTTATTATAAAGACAAAGCGAACTCTGAAACGGATCAGGAAACAGACGAAGAGAATGATGTAGTGGAAGAATATAAAGAACAGGCACTGGAAGAATCAGAAAAAATGTCTGAACAGCTGGAGGATGCCATTGCAAGATATGGAATCCAGGATCAGGTGGAAGTTGATTTCAATGCACAGTATGTCATGCTCAATATGAATGGAGCTCTTTTGTTTGACTCCGGGCATGCTGAAATCCGATCAGAGGCGTATCCGCTGATTGATAAGCTGGGTAAGCTGATCGAACCTTATCAGGATAATATCATAGAAGTAGAGGGACACACGGATAACGTGCCGATTCATTCTGCAAAATATGAAGATAATGATGTGCTTTCATTTTACAGGGCACGGGCGGTTACAGATTATCTGAGAGATATTACAACAGTGGAGCCCGCACATTTGAAGGCATCTGGAAGAGGTGAGTATGTACCTGTTGCAGATAATACAACGCAGGAGGGAAGATCAAGAAACCGCCGCGTTATTATAAAAATATATAATTCTTATAGTTCAGATTTTAATTGAACAGGAAGGTAGCATTATGAAAAAGAATTTGATAACCGTAATTATTCTGGCACTGGTTTTAGCAAATCTTATTTTAACTGCAATTCTTGTGTTCACGATTATTCCGCAGACAAAAAAATCGAATCAGCTGATCGATCAGGTATGCTCTGCTATTAATCTGGAACTTCAGAGTGGAGAAAATACGCCGGCTACACCGGAGGTGCCGATTGAAGATGTTGAGACTTATGCGATCACTGATGGATTTACCGTGAACTTAAAACAGGGCGAAGATGGCAAACAGCACTATGCTGTATTTTCAGTCAGTTTATCTTTGAATACAAAGAGTGACGGATACAAAACTTATGGCGGATCCGAAGGACTTGCTGCAAAAGTGACGATCATTCAGAGCGAGATTAATACCATTGTAAATGGATATACATTGGATGAGTTTAATGCAAATGGCTATCAGAATGTAAAAGATGATATATTGAAAACATTGCAGGATATGTTTGGAGGTTCAGACTTCATCGTTGGTGTAAACTTCTCAAGCGTTCAGACGGAATAGACTCAAATATTGTGTTAGGTGGTGAGAAAGAATGGGTGAAGTCTTATCTCAAAATGAGATAGATAGTTTGCTCAAAGCGTTAAGCAGTGGTGAACTTGATGTAGATGAAATGAAAGATGAAGATAAAAAACAGGTCAAAAATTATGATTTTGCCCGTCCTGCAAAGTTTTCAAAGGAACATCTGCGAACGCTGGAGATTATCTTTGAACATTACGGAAGACTCTTGTCAACCAATCTTCCTGTTTATTTACGGAAAAATGTTCAGGTTGAGGTGATGAACTCAGAAGCAGTTACATATTCAGAATTTTCAAATGCGTTATCGAATCCTGTATTACTTGGAATTGTAAATGCATCTCCATTGAATGGAAGCATTGTCATTGAGATGGCACAAAATCTTGGATATGTTGTAGTAGACAGAATGTTAGGTGGAAAGGGAGTGCCTCTGGATAAACCGAGGGATTTCTCGGAGATAGAATTGCTGATCATTGAGCGGATATTTAATGTGGCAGTAGATCTTTTAGTGGAGCCGTGGGAGAATGTATGTGAGTTAGAACCCCGGTTAGAGCGTATTGAGACGAATTCGCAGTTCGCACAGATTATATCGCCGACGGAGATGATAGCTCTGGTAACGCTCAATGTTAAGATTGGCGATGTGGAGGGATTACTGAATGTATGCCTTCCATATCTGACTTTAGAGAGTATTATGGACAAACTGAATACCAAATACTGGTATTCGAGTCTGCAGGAAAAAGATGAACAACAGTATACAGAAACGATCGAGGCACTTATTTCAAAAGCACCAATGCCGATCAAAGCTGTACTTGGTAACAGTTCCATTTCAGTAAATGATTTTTTGGGACTGCAGGTAGGAGATATTATCCGGCTGGATACGAAGGTTGATCAGGAACTGAGTGTCTTTGTTGGAAGTATAAAAAAATTTACTGCTCTGCCGGGAGAAACCGGTGATGACTATGCAGTAAGAATTACATCAGTGATTAGGGAGGAGCAGTAAGATGGATGGAACGATGTCACAGGAAGAAATCAATGCTTTACTGAACAATCCTTCAGGTACAGATGAAAATCCGGAAAATACATTGACAGAACAGGAAAAAGATGCGATCGGTGAGATCTCGAATATCAGTATGGGAACAGCGGCAACTACACTGTTTTCACTGGTAAACCGTAAGGTTGAGATTTCCACCCCAGTGGTTGCGTTTGCAAACTGGAGTGATATATGTGACGCATATGAAAAGCCATGTGTATTTATACGAATTGCGTATACCGTGGGATTAGATGGAAGCAATATCCTTGTGTTAAAGGAACATGATGTAAAAGTTATCACGGACCTGATGATGGGCGGTGATGGAACAAATACGGATGGAGAACTTGGAGAACTTCACCTGAGTGCAATCAGCGAGGCAATGAACCAGATGATGGGCTCGGCAGCAACATCATTGTCTTCCATGCTGGACAAGGTAATTGATATCAGCCCGCCAAGTGCAGATCTGATAGATTTGCAACAGACAATTGATGAGAGTCAGATTGATGAGTTCCTTGCAGGTGAATTTGTAAAAATTTCATTCCGGTTAGAGATTGGTGATCTTGTTGATAGTGAGATCATGCAGTTATATCCTGTTTCTTTTGCAAAAGAAATGTGTGCAAATGTAACAAGCAATATGGAAGAAGACAGTAATTCCACTGCAGGAATGAGTGAAAAAGAGAACACCCAGAGTACACCGGCAGCTCAGCCGACACCTGCACCGCAGCCACAACCTCAGATGGCAGCACAGCAGCCAATGATGGGACAGCCGATGATGGGGCAGCCAATGATGGGTCAGCCGATGATGGGACAATCAATGATGGGTCAGGAGATGTCGCAGATGTATGGACAACAGCAGGTAAATGTACAGCCGGCACAATTCCAGGCATTTACTGGAGCAGTACCGGGGAATTTTCAACCGGAAAATATTGATTTGATTATGGATGTACCACTTGAAGTTACGGTAGAACTTGGAAGAACTTCCAAATCAATTAAAGAAATACTTGATTTTACACCGGGAACCATTATAGAATTAAACAGGATTGCCGGAGAACCGATTGATGTTCTGGTAAATGGTAAATTCGTAGCCAAAGGCGAGGTAGTAGTAATAGAAGAAAGCTATGGTATACGAATTACTGAAATTATAAAATAAAAAACAAAAAAGAAGAGTTAAAGATAGGAGAGAAAATTATGGCTAAGGTTATGATTTGTGATGATGCTGCATTTATGAGAATGATGATTAAGGACATTCTTACAAAGAATGGTTATGAGATTGCAGCGGAGGCTGAAAATGGTGCTATTGCAGTGGAGAAATATCCTGAAGCAAAACCGGATCTGGTATTAATGGATATTACTATGCCGGATATGGATGGTATCCAGGCATTAAAGAAGATCAAAGAGATTGATGCAAATGCAAATGTTATCATGTGTTCTGCAATGGGACAGCAGGCTATGGTTATTGAAGCAATTCAGTCAGGAGCAAAGGATTTTATTGTGAAGCCATTCCAGGCTGAGCGTGTACTTGAGGCAGTAAAAAAAGTAGTGGGTTAGTATGATTTTATTAAGCGCTTCTTTTCGAAGTCTGATGCAGCTGATTGGAGTACTGATCATATTTGTGTTTGTTTTGATTATTACCTACTTCACGACAAAGTGGGTAGGTGGTTTTCAAAAAATACAAATGTCCAAAGGAAATCTTATGGTTCTCGAAACAATCCGGATTGCAAATGGTAAATTTTTACAGCTTGTTAAGGCAGGAGAACAGTATTTTGTAATCGCTGTGGGTAAGGATGAAGTAACAAAAATTGCGGAACTTACAGAAGATCAGTTATCAGTCCAGACATCGGATGATATGAAAAATTCACAGGAAAATTTTCAGGAGATATTTAGTAGACTGAAAGATCATTTTCCGAAAAAGCAGGATTGATGGAATTATGACAAAATTAAAAAAGACATATTGTATACTGTCATTAATATTTGCAATAGCAGTGTTTGTGGCAGTGTTGTTTGCCTCACAAAACAGAACGACTGTTTATGCAGCTTCCATGGATCCGGACAGCATTGATTCGCTGGATAATACAGCAGCGAATACCAGCACAGGTTCAGGTAGTGAGTCAGACAGCAAAGGTGGTCTGTCCATCTCGATAAATAATGATGAGGCGGGGGTTGCTTCAGAAGTACGTGCATTATTGTTACTGACAATTATTGCAGTGTCACCATCGCTTTTGATTATGCTTACATCGTATACCAGAATTGTAATTGTACTTCATTTTTTAAGAACGGCAATTGGAACACAGACGGCACCGCCAAACCAGATTTTGATTGGACTGGCATTGTTTTTGACATTTTTTATCATGTGGCCGACGTTTCAGCAGATCAATGAGAATGCAATCCAGCCACTGGATAATGGAGATATTACCATAGAAGAGGCATTAAAAGAAGCGGAAGTGCCGATTCGCCAGTTTATGTATGGACAGGTACAGCGAAAGGATGTCAAGCTTTTCGTGGATATGGCTGGTGACAGTTATGATATTGACAGTGCTGCACTGGAAAAGGAATATGAGGAATCCGGGCAGAGTGCATATGATGCGATTCCGATGACAATTATGATTCCATCATTTGTAATCGGAGAACTGAGACAGGCGTTTATTATGGGATTTGTTATATATATCCCGTTTATTGTAATTGATATGGTAGTTGCATCCGTGCTTATGTCGATGGGTATGATGATGCTTCCACCGACAACAATCTCTTTGCCGTTTAAAATATTACTGTTTATACTGGCGGATGGATGGAATCTTGTAATAGGAAGCGTAGTAAAGACGTTTTATTGATGATAACAGAATGTTCGAAGAATGTGCATTCTGTTATAGATACAGATTAAAATGTATATAGATAGCAAAGAGGTGAGAACAAAATGACAGAAGGACAGGTACTTGATGTAGCAAAAGAAGCAATTTATACGATTATAATCTGTTCGGCTCCAATGTTGATCATTTCACTGGTTGTTGGTTTGATTGTCAGTATTTTCCAGACAGTTACATCTATTCAGGAGCAGACGCTGACGTTTGTTCCTAAAATTATTGCAGTATTTGTCGGACTTATGATTTTTGGATCATGGATTTTGACAAATCTGACAGAATTCGTGACGACATTATGGTCGAATTTTAGTATGTATCTCGGTTAGGACGATCTATGTTAGAATATACGTTTTCATTGGCTAATTTTGAAATACTGATATTAATATTGGTTCGCATATCCTGTTTTGTCTATATTGCACCTTTTTTTGGAACAAAAAATGCGCCCTCGCAGGCAAAGATAGGTTTTTCTTTTTTTGTTGCACTTCTGGTGTATGGTTTTGTTGATAAGACAGCAATCGAGTATACAGGTTTGATTGGGTATGCGATAATAGTGTTAAAAGAAGGAATTACAGGGTTGCTGATAGGGTTTGCTGCAAACATTTGTAATTCCATTATTTTATTTGCGGGAAATATTATTGATATGGATATTGGATTATCTATGGTGACTGAATTTGACCCGACAATGAATACGCAGGTAACAATTACCGGAAACCTGTACAATTATTTTATACTTCTTCTTTTGATTGCAACAGATATGCATCATGTGATTTTACAGGCTGTGGTAGATTCTTTTACCGTAATCCCAATCAATGGTCAGTTCTTTAACTGGGATTCACTTGCGGGTTCTATAACACAGTATATGACAGATCTGTTTGTAATAGGTTTCAGGATCTTTCTTCCAATATTTGCCTGTATGATGATTTTAAACTGTATTCTTGGTATTCTGGCAAAGGTTGCACCACAGATGAATATGTTTGCAGTTGGTATGCAGATGAAAATACTGGTTGGTTTTGGAGTTTTATTTCTTACAATTTCACTTTTGCCTGGAATCGCCAGTTTTATATTTACCGAAATGAAAAAGATGATGGTTTTATTTATAGAGGGAATGTACTAAGGTGGAATGGAAAGACAGATTACTATTTGCATATGACCTTCAGTGGTTCGCAAAAGATGGACCCGGAGGGGAAAAAACAGAGCCGGCAACAGAAAAGAAGTTAAGAGAAGCACGAGAGGATGGTAAGGTTGCAAAGAGTAAGGAACTTACCGCAGCATTTGATCTGATAGTATTGTTCCTCGTGTTGAAGGTTTTTATTTCGTTAATTGGCAATGGCTTTTTGGAAGTTTTTTATTATGTATATAAGCTGATGCCTGATTTTGTAAGTGTTAATGCGATGGAATCATCTACAAAGGAGATTACTTCGTTTTTACATAATGTGTATATAGAAATGTTCAAGATGGCTGCCCCGTTTTTTGTGTTTGGTGTTGCGGTGACAGCCCTTGTAAGTATCCTTCAGGTAGGGTGGAAAGTCACGGCTAAGCCGTTAAAACCTAAGGGGGATAAATTTAATCCGATCAATGGATTTAAACGTATTTTTTCAAAAGATTCATTATTTGAGCTGCTTAAATCTATTTTAAAAATAGGTTTGATCATATATGTTGCTTATACATCCATAAAGGGTGAGGCAAATGATATTTTTATTTTATATGACATACCGCTGAATCAGGCAGTTGTATTATGCGGGAATGTTATCATTAATGCAGGTTTTAAAATCAGCCTTGTTTATCTGGTGGTCGGAATTGCAGATTTTGTTTATCAGAAACATCGTTTCAATGAAGATATGAAGATGACCAAGCAGGAATTAAAGGATGAGTATAAAAATACTGAGGGAAATCCTGAGATCAAAGGAAGACAGAGACAACGTATGAGAGAAGCTTCTCAAAGGCGTATGATGCAGGATGTACCAAAGGCAGATGTGGTTATTACGAACCCGACACACCTGGCAGTTGCAATCAAATATGATGCCGAGGTGTCAAGAGCTCCGATCGTTATTGCAAAGGGAGAAGATTATCTTGCACAGAAAATTCGTGAAAAAGCAAAGGAAAACCACATTGAAATTGTTGAAAATAAACCGTTGGCAAGAATGTTATATGCGAATGTAGATATAGGGGCAGAAATACCGCCGGAATTGTATCAGGCAGTAGCGGAAATTCTTGCTATGGTATATAATCTGAGAAACAGGGAGGAGAGGTCATGAAGAAAGCTGACATAGGTGTTGCACTGTATCTACTGGCTGCAGTCATCTTTTTTATAGTGCCAATCAGTTCCAATTTACTCGACGTTATGCTGGCACTGAACATTTCAATCGCATTGATTGTTCTTTTTAATACATTGTTTGTAAAAGAAGTACTGGATATGTCTTTTTTTCCGACTTTACTTTTGTTTACGACAATCTTTCGAATTTCTCTGAACGTGTCTTCAACACGACTGATCTTAACAACCGGTAATCCGGGTAATGTCGTACAGACATTTGGACAGTTCGTCGGTGGTGGAGATCTGATCGTTGGTGCCATCGTATTCATTATTCTGGTTATTATCCAGTTTGTTGTTATCAATAAAGGTTCCGAGCGTGTCGCTGAGGTAACGGCGAGATTTACACTTGATGCGATGCCTGGTAAGCAGATGGCGATTGATGCGGATTTAAATACCGGAGCGATCACGGAAAAACAGGCAAGGGAGCGGAGAAATAAGATTCAGGAAGAATCTGCGTTCTTTGGTTCCATGGATGGTGCTACCAAGTATGTAAAGGGAGATGCAGCAGCTGGTCTTATTATCACGTTTGTAAACCTTGCGGGTGGAACCATTATGGGTATACTGCGGGGCGGAATGACGTTTCAGGAGGCAATCGAACATTACGGTGTGCTAACGATTGGTGATGGACTTTCTTCCCAGATACCGTCCCTTCTGATCTCACTTGCAACCGGTATTCTTGTTACAAAGGCGTCGAAAGAAGCGGATTTTTCCAATATCCTTGTCAGTCAGTTATTTGGTATTCCAAAAGTACTTTATATTGTAGGTACTACGCTGGCGGTTTTAGGAATTGCAACACCGTTAAATACCTTATTGTTTCTTGCGTTTGGTGCAACTTTTATTATTGCAGGACGACAGGTCGACAAAAATATCGGTATTGAGAGTATAGAAGAAGAGGTCAATGCGGAGGAAACGGAAGCAGAAGAGGTACGAAAACCGGAGAATGTGGTGTCGCTGCTTCAGGTTGATCCGATTGAACTTGAATTTGGATATGGTATCATTCCGTTAGCAGATGTAAATCAGGGAGGAGATCTCCTGGATCGTGTTGTTATGATACGAAGGCAGATTGCTCTTGAACTTGGTACTATAGTACCTATCATACGTTTGAGGGATAATATTCAGTTAAATCCGAATCAGTATATCATTAAGATCAAAGGAGTGCAGGTGACAGAAGGAGAGATCCTTTTTGATCACTATATGGCAATGAATCCGGGATATGTGGAGGAAGAGATCACAGGTATCCCTACATTTGAACCGTCATTCCATCTCCCGGCGATCTGGATTACGGAAAGCCAGCGTGAACGTGCGGAGAGCCTTGGATATACGGTTGTTGATCCGCCATCAATTATTGCAACGCATTTGACAGAGGTGATCCGATCACATATCGCAGAACTGCTTACCAGACAGGATGTGCAGAATCTTGTCAATAATCTGAAAGAGAGCAATCCGGTACTGGTGGACGAGCTGATTCCCAAGATGCTTGGACTTGGTGAGGTTCAGAAGGTGTTACAGAACCTGCTGGATGAGGGGATTTCTATCCGTGATCTCCTGACGATTTTTGAAACGCTTGCAGATCATGCAGCGACAACAAGAGATACAGATGTACTGACGGAGTACGTGCGCCAGAGTTTAAAGAGAGCCATTTCCAGCAAATATTTCCCGGCGAATGAGACAACCAGTGTTATTACACTTGATCCGAAGGTGGAACAGGAAATTATGGCTTCTGTGAAGCAGACAGAACAGGGGGCATATCTTACACTTGATCCGGAAACAACAAAGGCTATTATGAATTCTGTACAGAATGAAGTAACAAAGCTCGAAAACATGGGAAAAACACCAATTGTGATTACATCTCCAATTGTTCGAATGTACTTTAAAAAATTAACGGAAGATTATTTTAAGGACCTGATTGTAGTTTCCTACAATGAAATTGAGTCTAATGTAGAATTACAGTCAGTAGGTATAATCAGCAGGGACGGTGACAAGTAAAATGACCATAAATAAGTATCAGGGAAAAACAAAAGAAGAGGCAATCGAAAAAGCAAAACAGGAGCTTGGTGAAGGCGCGGTTGTGATGAATGTAAAGGAAATCAAACCTACAGGTATGTTTAAAGCCTGGAAGAGTTCTGTGTTTGAGGTTACAGCTGCAAGAGAAGAAAAAGAGAGTTTTGTAGATCCGAGACAGGTTGCTGATCTGACAGCGAAAACTGTAAAAACATTGAATCTGGCAGCGGATGAAAATATCAGTCCAAAAGAATTTTCAAATGACAGAACATCCGACATCCTGTCAGGACATCTTACGAATGTGCCGGAACTGCACGCAAAAGACGGATTAGAGAAAAGACTGGAAAATCTTTCGAATATTCTGGAAAAACAACTGTCCGTAGAAGAAAGCAGACAGAAGGAAGTAAAGGAAGAAGAGAAAGAACGTCAGGTTGTAAATCCGGAGGGACTGCAGTTTATCAAGATGCTTTACAGAACACTGCTGGAAAATGAAGTGAATGAAAAATATGTCAACCAGATCTTAGACGAAGCAGAGAAAGTCATGCACAGTGGAAGCAGTGTGGATGCGATATTGTCAAATGTATATCAGAAAATGATCTTAAAACTGGGACAGCCGGATACAATTTGTGTTTCCGGGAAAAAACCAAGAATTATTTTCTTTGTGGGCCCGACGGGCGTCGGAAAGACAACTACGATTGCTAAGATTGCATCCAAGTACAAACTGGAAATGGGAATGAAGATTGCGTTCCTGACGGCGGATACTTATCGTATTGCGGCTACGGAACAGCTTCGTGTGTATGCAAATATTTTAGATGCACCAATGAGTATCATATACTCAGCAGAGGAAATGAATGCTGCAATCGAAAGAGTCAGTGAGTATGATCTTATTTTTGTTGATACGGCAGGTTTTTCCCATAAGAATGATGAACAGTGCAATGATATGAAAAAAATGCTTGCAGGTCTGGATGCAGCATATGAAAGAGAGGTATATCTGGTAGTCAGTGCAACAACCAAGTATAAAGATCTTTTGGAAATTGCTGACCGCTATAAGGAGATTGCCGATTATAAACTGATATTTACAAAGCTTGATGAAACGGAAGCGTATGGTAATATTTACAATATCAAGATGTATTCGGGAGCACCACTTTCCTATATGACAAACGGACAAAATGTACCGGATGACATAGAGGAATTTAATACACAAAAAATAGTAAAACAACTTCTGGGAGGCAGATAATGATATGGATCAGGCTCAAAATCTCAGAAATGTAATTAAAGTAAAAAATCAGAGCCGGAAACTGGATGCACGCGTGATTACCGTGACGAGTGGAAAAGGCGGAGTTGGAAAGTCAAATGTTGCAGTAAATCTTGCTGTGCAGATCAGTAAAATGGGAAAAAAAGTCCTGATTTTTGATGCTGATTTTGGTCTTGCCAATGTTGAAGTTATGTTTGGCGCAGTTCCACGTTATAATCTGGGAGATTTTCTGTTTCAGGGAAAAAGCATGACGGAGATTATAACAGAAGGTCCTATGGGAATAGGGTTTATCTCTGGCGGAGCAGGAATCTTGAGTATGAACCAGCTTGCGGATGAACAGATCAGATATCTGGTTCGCGGTCTGGCTGAATTAGATCGGTATGCAGATGTGATCCTGATTGATACAGGGGCAGGAATTTCAAACCAGGTTATGGAATTTGTAATGGCAAGTCCGGAAGTACTTGTTGTTACGACGCCGGAACCGAGTTCTTTGACAGATTCCTATTCATTATTGAAAGCATTGTATCATAATCCTTTATTTTCACGCGAACAGACAGATATCCGGATTGTGTCAAACCGGGTGATATCCAGTGAAGAAGGGCAGCAGGTATATGAAAAACTGAATTCTGTGGTAGAACAGTTTCTGGATGGTTCTGTAAATTATCTTGGAATGATCCCGCAGGATCACATGCTCGAACGTTCGGTAAGACAGCAGAAACCTGTTTCGTTGAATGCACCGTTGGCGAAGTCGGCAAGAGCGTTTGAAGTTATGGCTTCAAATCTGATTTTACAGGAAGAAAAATTACCGGATAAACGGTTGGGGATTGCCAGAATGTTTTCAAATTTTTGGCAACAGAAATACTAAGGAGGAATGGATATGAAGGTTTCAGACATTATACGTATCGGCGATAAGATAGATATCCGTGTTCTTCAGGAAGTTGAACAGGCAGAAAAAACGGACGTCACAGTGAAAACATATAAAAGTAAGGTGCTTGATTTCTGCTCGAATGGAAATATGGAAATAGCCATGCCGATGGAGGCTGGCAAACTGGTGCTGTTACAGCTTGGAGTTCGTTATGAACTTGTATTTTTCTCACGCGAGTCATTGTATCGGACAGTTGGCCAGGTTAAGGAGCGGTATAAAAAAGATAATATATATATGCTTGAGATGGAATTGAAATCTCAGCCGGAAAAGTTTCAGCGAAGAGAATATTTCAGATATCCGTGTCTTCTGGATTTTAAATATTATGAACTGACAGCAGAACAGGCCATGCTTGACAGTGTGGATGCTATTTTTTCGGAAATCCGTGATGAACATTTTTATGAAAAAGAACGAAAAGGAAAAATCATGGATTTAAGTGGCGGAGGAATCCGTTTTACAACAGAACAGGAACAGAAACCGGATTCCTGGATTCTGGCAGAGCTGAGACTGAAAAGCCAGACAATGGATAATCAGTATTATATTGTTGCAAATGTGATTGAAACAAGTAAAATAGAATCAGCGGCAGAATACAGGTTTATGTCGCGTGCAAAATTCAGTATCAAGAATGATCGGGTAAGGGAAGAAATTATCCGTTACATCTTCGAAGAAGAGAGAAGAATGCGTCAGCAGAATAGCAGTGAGAGGATAAAAAAATGAAAAAAAATATTCTGGTTGTTGATGACTCTGCACTCATGAGAAGGGTGATCTGTGATATTATTAATTCAGATGAAACATTTCAGGCAATCGATACCTGCAGAGACGGTCTGGATGCACTTGAAAAATTAAGGGCAAAAAGATATGACGGCGTGGTGTTGGATGTTAATATGCCGCGGATGGATGGACTAGCTTTATTAGAGCAGCTTCAAAAAGAAAGAATCCGTGCAACGGTCATTATGGTCAGTACTACGACTACAAAGGATGCCGAAGTTACCATGCTTGCCATGGAACGGGGGGCAGTTGATTTTGTGCCGAAGCCGACGAATGTGATCGAGGCAAAAGGTGAAGCATTTAAGGGTAAACTTCTTGGAGTGCTGAATGCAGTTTTAAAAACACAGAAGATGGCTTTGGGCAGCAAATCGGCTGAAACACCGGAAAAAGTAGTCTTGCGCAGAAACACGGAGCCGGTTCGAAGCAGAAATAAATTAGTTGCATTGGCATGTTCGACGGGAGGTCCGAAAGCTCTTCAGAGTGTGATTCCATATCTTCCTAAAAATCTGGATGCACCGATGGTTTTAGTGCAGCATATGCCTGCAGGATTTACAAAATCCATGGCAGACAGACTTAACGAAGTCAGTGACATACATGTCAAAGAGGCGGAAGATGGAGATGTGCTCAAAAAGGGAACGATATATATTGCTCCCGGCGGAAAGCATATGGAAATAAAGAAAAGTCCTGACGGAAGCCATAAAATCAGACTCAATGATGAATTGCCTCCTATCGGCGGATTAAAACCGTGTGCAGACATTACTTATGATTCGTTGCGAACCTGTGGATATGATCAGATAGTGTGTGTTGTACTGACCGGTATGGGAGCAGATGGTACCAAGGGAATAAAATCCTTAGCAAAGAGTAAGCCGGTATATGTGATATCGCAGAATGCCGAGACTTGTGTGGTATACGGAATGCCTAAGTCGATTGCTGAAACCGGACTGGTAAATGAAGTGGTTCCTCTTACACAGGTTGCTCAAACAATAACAAAGAATGTGGGGGTACAGTAATATGGATGTAAGCCAATACCTTGAAATTTTTATTGATGAAACAGAAGAACATCTGCAGACTTTAAGTGACTGCATTATGGAACTTGAAAAAGAACCGGAAAATATGGATACTATAAATGAAATTTTCCGTGCAGCCCATTCCTTAAAGGGTATGGCAGGTACCATGGGATTTAAGCGCATGCAGCGACTGACCCATGATATGGAAAATGTTTTTCAGGAAGTCAGAAGTGATAAAGTTAAAGTTAACAGTAATATGATCGACCTGCTCTTTAAATGTCTGGATGCGATCGAGAGTTATCTGAACAATGTAAAGGCAAGTTCCGATGAGGGAACGGAAGACAACGAGCTGATCATTAAAGAACTGAATGATTTTATCGCCGGTGAGGAGAATGCGGAGAAGAAAGAGGAAGCAGCTCCGGCTCCTAAGGAAGAAAATACAGATGATGCGGCTAAGAACGGTGAAAAGAAATATTTTGAATTTGAACTGAACAGTTCAGACCGCACAAAGTTAAAAGAGGCAGAAAACAATGGTTTACATATTTATGGAATGACTGTATATATTCAGAAAGAATGTCTGTTAAAAGCTGCTCGTGCATTCTTAGTGTTCAAGGCAGTAGAGGAATTTGGAGAAATCATTGTATACAATCCAACTTCACAGGAAATCGAAGATGAGCATTTTGATAATGATTTCAGTTTTTTCATCACATCAGAAGAACCTTACGACAAGATTTTACAGGCAGCCCAGTCTGTATCTGAAATTGAAAAAGTAGTCGGTGAAGAAGTAAAATGTGAGGTGCTTGAAGAAAAACAGGCACAGGCAGAAAAAGCTGCAGCAGAGGAAGCCGCAAAGACAGAGGCTTCTGCACAGGCAGAAGCAGCACCGGCTCAGGAGACAAAACCTGCACCGGCAAAAGCACCTGCAACACAGAACAATAAGAAACAGACTGTTGCAAAACCGGTGACAAACCGTACTGTCCGTGTTGATATTGAAAAGCTGGATGCCTTGATGAACCAGGTATCTGAGCTTATCATTGCAAAGAACAGTCTTGTGGCAATCGGATCCACTGAGTCCGGTGATTTCCAGAACCAGACCTACCATGAGCAGATCGAGTATCTGGAGCGCATCACAACAAATCTGCATGAGTCAGTTATGAAAGTTCGAATGGTTCCAATCGAGAGCGTTGTAAATAAATTCCCTCGTATGATCCGTGATCTTTCAAGAAAGCTCAATAAGAAGATGGAACTTTACATGACTGGTGAAGATACAGAGCTTGACCGTACCGTTGTTGACCAGATCGGAGATCCGCTGCAGCATTTACTGCGTAACTCCGCAGACCATGGTCTTGAGGATAACGAGACACGTGTTGCCCTCGGTAAACCGGAAGTGGGAAGCATTTTCTTAAATGCATTCCAGGAAGGTAATAACGTAATCATTCAGGTAGGAGATGATGGTGCCGGTATCGATGTGGCTGCAGTACGTGATAAAGCGATTGAGAGAGGAATTATCACAGAAGAACAGGCTGAGAGCATGAGTCAGAAAGACATCATCAACATTTTGTTCCTGCCAAGTTTCTCTATGTCAAAGACGATTACCGATATTTCCGGACGAGGTGTTGGACTTGATGTAGTTAAGTCTAACATTGAGGCATTAGGCGGAGATGTTGAAGTTAAGACTGCAATGGGCGAAGGAACTACCTTTACGGTACGTCTGCCACTGACACTTGCAATTATCCAGGCCCTGATGGTAGAAGTAAGAGATGAAAAATACGCGATCGCACTTGGTTCCATCTCCAACATTGAAGATATTCCGGTTAAGGATATCAAATATGTGGAAGCTCAGGAAGTAATTCATCTGCGTGGCAAGGTTATTCCGTTAGTAAGACTTGACAATGTGCTCGATCTTGAGCCAAGGGAAGAGCCGGAGAGCCTGACCGTTGTTATTGTAACGAAAGGTGACAGTATGGCAGGTCTTGTGGTTGATAATCTGATCGGACAGCAGGAAATCGTAATCAAGTCGCTTGGAAAATACATTGACAATAACAAACTGATCAGCGGTGCAACGATTCTTGGAGATGGCGAAGTTGCATTGATCTTAGATGTGAATACGTTAATGTAATGGAGGGTACTTAGCATGGCAAATAATAATCTTGAAACAACGGAAAAAGAATCCAAACAATATATCGTTGTTATGGTGGGCAGTGAGCAGTATGGAATTGATATCAGCTATATTGATAACATTGTCCGCATGCAGAAAATTACAAGAGTTCCAAAAGTACAGACATATTTTAAAGGTGTAATTAACCTTCGTGGTGAGGTTGTTCCGGTTATGAGTGTACGTAAGAAAATGGGACTTGAAGATGATGTTCTGACAAATGCGAGCAGGATCATTATCTTAAAATTAGAAGAAAATGCTTCCCTGGGTGTCATCGTGGATGAGGTAAGAGAAGTTGTGAATTTAAGTGAGGATGAAATTGATAAAGTTTCCAATAAAGGAAGATTTATCAATGGAATCGGCAAGCATGGAGATCAGTTGATTTCTCTGCTTGAGATCAATGCACTGGTAGAAGAAAATAATTAATAAAAAGGTGGGATTTTATAGAATGTAAAGTCCCACCGGATTTTTATCTGGTGTGCAAAATGAGAGGAGAATCAGCAATTCATGGGAAATTTAACGTTGGAAGACGTAAATAATATGTATCTCGATGTCTTAAAAGAGATTGGCAATATCGGTGCAGGAAATGCAACTACGGCAATTGCAAATATGCTGGGCATGAAAATAGACATGAATGTTCCAAATGTAAAACTGATGGAAGTATCAAAATTGGGAACTGCTGTCGGTGCAGAGGATGAAACAATTGTTGGCATTTTCTTAGAGGTAATGAATGACATCGAGGGTAGTATGATGTTTCTGGTAGATATTCCATCGGCACGTTATCTTGTCAACAAACTGATGATGGAAGATGTGCCAGCGGACAAACCGTTTGACGAAATGGAACTATCCGCATTAAAAGAAATAGGAAACATCATTGCAGGTTCTTATTTGTCAGCTCTTTCTTCTATGACAAATCTTGTGATTTCTCCGTCTGTTCCATATATTGCGGTGGATATGGCAGCTTCTATCTTAAGTGTGCCGGCTATTGAGTTTGGACAGTTTGGTGATAATGCACTGCTGATTCAGACCGAGATCTGCGCAGACGTGGCGATCAACGGATATTTTATACTGATGCCGGAGCAGGGATCCTATGAAAAGATATTAACGTCACTTGGAATCTCATTGTAAGGAGAAGGATATATGAGCGAAGTAATAAAAGTGGGCATGGCAGATTTGAATGTATGTAAAGCCCCTGATGTTATTACAACTTTGGGATTGGGCTCGTGCATTGGTCTGGTATTTTATGATCCGGTATCAAAAGTTGGGGGAATGGTTCATTATATGCTCCCGGACAGTACAAAGGTCAGAAATAACAGTAATATCGCAAAGTTTGCAGATACGGGGATTGACGAATTATTACGTCGGGTAATTGCAGCAGGAGCAAATAAAGGCAGATTGATCGCTAAGATTGCCGGGGGTGCAAGAATGTTTGAGGTAAGTGGATTGTCAGATGTTGGTAATATCGGTGCGAGAAATGCAGAGGCAGCAAAAGCAAAATTAAAGCAGCTTGGAATCAGGCTTGTTGCAGAAGATACGGGACTTAATTATGGTCGCACAGTTGAACTTCATTGTGATACCGGGGAATTTTATATCAAGTCGGTAGGTAAACCGTTAAAGATTATCTGATAGAAAGGCATGGATGCATTATGAAAACAAAGCCGATACCAGCGATCGTTATGCTTGTGGCAGGACTTGTGGTCTGCATTGCAGGAATGGCGGGACATATGGAAACCGGCAGATTTGTAAAAATGCTGCTGGTTGTCCTGATTGTGTTTTATATCATTGGCGGAATTGTAAAACTGTTGATTGATAAGAATTTTAAGGATATGGAAGAAGAAACCACGGATGGTGAAGAAACTCCGGCAGAGGCAGAAGAGAAAGAAGAGCCAGAGCAGGAGAGCGATGAGCAGGATGAGAAATAACTGAAACGTGGGGGCTTCATATGAAAACGGTAGAAAAAGAAAAGCTCTGGGAAGAGTATCAGAAAAATCCTTCGGCAGAGCTGAGGGAGAAAATTATTATCGAGTATGCTCCGCTTGTACGGGTTGTGGCAGGGCGGCTTAGCATGTATCTCGGATATAACGTGGAGTATGAAGATCTGGTTAGCTATGGTATATTTGGACTGATAGACGCGATAGACAAATTTGATCGCGGAAAGGATGTAAAGTTCGAAACTTATGCAAGCTTAAGAATACGTGGATCCATATTAGACCAGATAAGAAAAATGGACTGGATTCCACGGACAGTGCGGCAAAAACGCAAGAAAATTGAGAAAGCGATCAAGCAGATTGAAACCAAAACAGGGCGAAATGCCTCGGACGAAGAAATAGCACAAGAATTAGGAATCGGTGAGGAAGAATTAAATGACTGGCAGACACAGTTGAATGTTACAAATGTTATCTCACTGAATGAATTTGTAGAACAGGGTGGAGAACCTGTGATGGATGCAAAAAACAATTCGCATTTTATTCAGCCTGAGGAGTCTGTTCAGGAAGAAGAACTAAAAAAGGTTTTAATGGAATCGCTGGAGCTTTTGACAGAAAAAGAGAAAAAGGTTATTTTGTTATATTATTATGAGGATCTGACGTTAAAAGAAATCAGCAGCATACTGGAAGTTTCGGAATCAAGGGTTTCACAGCTTCATACAAAAGCGTTGTTAAAAATGCGCAAAAAGATGGGAAACTATATGGGAATACTGATTGACTGACAGTAAGTCCGGAGGTGATATGTTATGTCGATAAGACCAGTTGATTTGAGCGGTATGATACAACGAACGCAGGATATTGGCAATATTAAGCATGCGGAGGATAGCAGACCGGTTGCAGATCAGTATAACATTGAAGTAAGGCAGGAAAAACAGGAATCTGATTTATCACACAAAGTACAGGATCCGGAACAGAAGGACAATCAGGAATTCCGATACGATGCCCGGGAAAAAGGGAATAACAGCTATAGCGGTAATGGAAAAAAGAAAAAAAAGCATGGCCAGCCGGATGAGGATGAAGGAAGTGTTCATATTAAGGAACGCAGGACCAGCTTTGATGTCAAAATATAATGAAAGGCATAACGGTTGATATGACTGGAATAGTATTTTTTTTGCTTCTGACGGGGGTTGTTTTTATGGTTGGAAGCTTTTTTATCACGGAACGTTTATCTCCTTCCGAATTAAATAAGATTACAGAATTAAGTAAAGATGAACTGGGCAGGATCATTGATGGTGCTTTAGCAGATGCTAAGAGCAAGGTAGAAGAGTCAATTGAGGCACAGATTGATGCTTCTTCAGAACAGGTGGAGAGGGCATTGGAAAAAGAAACAAATGAAAAAATCATGGCCATCAGCGAATATTCTGACACGGTTATGGAAAATATGAATAAGACGCATAATGAGATTATGTTTCTTTATAATATGCTGAATGACAAACACACAGAACTGACAGGTCTTGCTACGGATTTACAGAAGATTGCAGCAAATGTCAAGAGCATACAGGAAGGAATGGCAAAGAAAAAAGCAGCGGAGCCAGCACCTGTGCCAAAGCCGGAGCCGGCAGCAAAAAAAGTGGAGACAAAAGAGCAGGAAGTCCCGGTCTTAAAAAAGGAAGAAGAACCTGAAACGGAGGAAAACCATACAGGCAGGATCCTCGAAATGCGTAAAAAGGGAATGCAGAGTGTTGAGATTGCAAAGGCACTTGGGGTAGGACTCGGAGAGGTAAATCTTGTACTTGGACTTTATAAAGGGGATACAGATTCGTGAAACTAAAATATTATTTAAGAGGACTTGGCATAGGTATTATTGTCACAACGATCATTTTGGTAAGTTGTTTTTCGATGCAGAAGCCTAAAATGACGGATGAACAGATTATAGAAAAGGCTGCACAGCTTGGTATGATTATGCCGGAACAGAATAGTGCGGTAATTGCAGAAACAGAAACCACGGAACCGGAAGAGACGGAGCAAAAAAACGAACAGCAGATAGCTGCTGAGAAATTACAGCAGGAGACAGAAACACAGATGGAAGTGCCGAAGGAACCGGAAACAGAAACTCCGCAGGAGTCTGTGGTATCGGATACTGAAAATGCAGAAAACGCGGAACAGACACAGCAGGAACCGTTTACATTGGTTGTAAACCGTGGGGATGTGTGCAGAACAATGTGCGAAAATCTTGCAGCCAATGGTGTGATCGATGATTCGGAAGGACTGCGAAAATATTTAAGTGAGGTTGGTTATGCTTCCTTTATCAGTGCTGGAACCTACCAGATTCCATATCATGCATCTTATGAAGAAATTACAAATATTTTAAAAGCCGGTCCAATGGAACAACAGCAGCAATAAAACAGAGTAAATGAGAAAAATACGCCCTAATCAGAAAAAAGTACTTGATTCTGGTTGGGGCGTGTGTTATAATTTGCAAGGTTATGACGGAATAAAAGAATATTCCGAGTAAACACATGTGTGGACCGACAGGCTGGTGCCAGATGGTCGCCTGAAAGAATGAAACACATGGAAGCAACTTATAAAAAGCCGGACGCACAGCTTTTTATAACAACAAAAACCAGGAGGTAGAAACATGAGCGTTATTTCAATGAAACAGTTATTAGAGGCAGGTGTTCACTTTGGACATCAGACAAGAAGATGGAACCCTAAAATGGCTCCATACATCTACACAGAGAGAAACGGAATCTATATCATCGACTTACAGAAATCCGTTGGTAAAGTAGATGAGGCTTACAAAGCAGTATCTGATATCGCAGCAGCAGGTGGCACAATCCTTTTCGTAGGAACAAAGAAGCAGGCTCAGGATGCAATCAAAACTGAGGCAGAGCGTTGTGGAATGTTCTATGTAAATGAGAGATGGTTAGGTGGTATGCTGACCAACTTCAGAACTATCCAGAGCCGTATCGCAAGATTAAAAGAGATCGAGACAATGGCAACAGATGGTACTTTCGAAGTATTACCGAAAAAAGAAGTTATCGCACTGAAAAAAGAGTGGGAAAAATTAGAGAAAAACCTTGGTGGTATCAAAGAGATGAAGAAGATTCCGGATGCAATCTTCGTAGTAGATCCTAAGAAAGAAAGAATCTGTATCCAGGAAGCTCATACTTTAGGAATCAAATTAATCGGTATCGCTGATACAAACTGTGATCCGGAAGAGTTAGATTATGTGATCCCAGGTAATGATGATGCTATCAGAGCCGTTAAATTAATCGTATCTAAGATGGCAGATGCTGTTATTGAGGCAAATCAGGGTGCAGAGATGACTGCAGAAGAAGCAGAGTCTGTAGCAGCTGATGAGGCAGTAGAGGAAGCATAAGATTTGTCATTTGTGACAAAACAAAAGGGACGCAGGTTAACGTCCCTTTTATATCATAAAATATAATTTTGGAGGATTGAAAAATGGCTATTACAGCAGCTATGGTAAAAGAACTGCGTGAGATGACCGGCGCAGGTATGATGGATTGTAAAAAAGCATTAAACGAGACCAATGGAAACATGGACGAGGCTGTTGAGTTCTTAAGAAAGAACGGACAGGCTAAAGCTGAGAAGAAAGCAAGCAGAATCGCAGCAGAAGGTCTTTGCACCGTTGTTGTAAAAGATGATACGACAGCAGCAGTTGTAGAGGTTAACTCTGAGACTGACTTCGTTGCTAAGAATGAGACATTCCAGAGCTTCGTAAAAGCAGTAGCAGCACAGGCTGTAAACTCTGATGCAAAAGATATGGATGCATTTATGGCTGAGGCATGGAACGAGGATGCTTCTAAGACTGTTAATGATGCATTAGTAGAGAAAGTAGCTGTAATTGGAGAGAACTTAAAGATCCGTAGATTTGAAAAAGTTGTTGCAGAGCATGGCTGCGTCGTTTCTTATGTACATGGCGGCGGAAGAATTGGTGTTATCGTAGATGCTGATACAGATGTTGTCAATGACGCTGTAAAAGAAGCTATGGTTAATATCGCAATGCAGATCGCAGCTTTAAATCCAAAATACGTTTCCAGAGACGAAGTAAGCGCTGATTACATCGCACATGAGAAAGAGATCCTTTTAGCTCAGATCATGAACGATCCGAAAGAGTCCCAGAAACCGGAGAAAGTGATCAACGGTATGATCGAAGGACGTATCAGCAAAGAGTTAAAAGAAGTATGCTTAGTAGATCAGGTATACGTAAAAGCTGAGGATGGAAAACAGACAGTTGCTAAATACCTTGATGAGGTTTCTAAAGCAGTTGGATGTACTGTAAAAGTTAAGAGATTTGTTCGTTTCGAGACAGGTGAAGGTCTTGAGAAGAAACAGGAAGACTTTGCAGCAGAAGTTGCAGCTCAGATGAACGCTTAATTTGGTTTTGCATTAAGTTTCTGAAAAGATTGATAACCCTTATAAATGGTGGTGACATCGTTTATAAGGGTTATTTTATGCTTCGATGTAAAAACATCTGTTTATGACAGGAAATCATCTAAACATTGATCTTCCGCTGAAAAGTTCCCGGTGTCATCCCATATTTTTCTTTAAATTCCCGGTGAAAATAGGACAGATTGTTAAATCCACAGGAGAGTGAGACCTCAAGCGAGGATTGTGCACCCTGTTCGAAGAGTTCTGCTGCTTTCGCCAACCGGACATTCCGTACATATTCCATGGCAGATTCTCCCATATATTTTTTGAAAAACCGCATAAAATGATATTCACTGAAACAGCAGACAGATGCGAGATCTGCGACCGATAACGGGTCAGCATAATGCTGCTCGATAAATTCTAACACAGCTTTTAATTTACTGGTATGTTCATTGGAAAGCTGGGAAAATGCAGAATCCTCCTGGCAGAAAGGGAGCAGGAGAGCAATCAGTTCTAAAAGGAGTGATTTGATCCTTAGCTCGTAGCCGATGGGTTTGGCGTGATAAAGCTGACTGATTTTATGAAATATTGACAGGGCATCCGCATAGACTGGATGTTCTTTTTTTATGATATAGGGCGGGATGATTTTTTGCATCGCAAGCGGTGTGAGATATTTTACCGCGCAGATGTCCGCATTTCCCATGCCAAGATAATTCATATGAAAGACAAAGGTCTCGGAAGTCATTGCAGGATCGGTATTGGAATGGATGGAATGAAGAACCAGGGGAGGCACAAATATAAGATCTCCTGCATTGACAGGGTAGGGGCAAAGCTGTATCTGATAAGTGCAGTTTCCGTCTGTGATCATGGTAAATTCAGCCTCTTTATGCCAGTGTGCAGTGACTGCCGGATAAGTGGAGGAAAGATTTGTGATATAACGCTGCAATGGAAATAGCTGTTCGCCGTGTTTTGCTTTTTCTTTTTGGTCTAAAGATAAACTGATTGCCATAAAAACTCCATTCTGCCGGTGCAGATTTCGGTCTGTATATGCGAATCTGCTGCCAGCTTTTTTACTACCTGAAAATACACAATATATCCAAGCATGAGTTGCCCGACAAATGCTGGTTTGTGGGTGATATGAGTTTCCCTGTGTAGGGTGGTTCTGGGGGTTACGATTGGCAAATTGCATCAAGCCGGGACTGTTTTGTTTCGTTGTCCGAAAATAAGAAAGTCTAAGTATGCCTGATTCAGGTTGAGGCGGAGTG